>ERZ1643246.784-NODE-784-length-38662-cov-13.824462_pt1 | contig 38662 bp, 27 predicted proteins | sample MGYA00579265_ERZ1643246 | MGnify/ENA primary metagenome ERZ1643246 (study PRJEB29033, sample SAMEA4952261) | chicken gut metagenome | biome: Broiler Chicken; feature: Gastrointestinal Tract; material: Caecum | place: Ireland | collected 2018 | study: Broiler...
AGAAGTTATGTACAGCATCTGTGAATTCTTTCTCTGTCGGATAATCATATGCACCGTCTTCATCTTCATAATGAATCGGCACTTCCGGACACACGACATACTTATCGACGATTTCCCGAAAGCTTCGATACTGTCCCGTCTGATACAGATTTGCCCGCACAGCGATCACTGTCCCTGCTTCCCGACGATATGGCTTTTGTTCCTCCTGTGTCCTTCCCGGCATTTCTTTGCCTTTATGGCCTTTCGACTGATCCGTCAGATAAAAATATCCATTGATACCATGCATACTCATCCGAAGCGCAGGAGTACAGTTATTGTCCTGTTCGAAGCGTTTCGTGCTGACTTCCATGAGGTTATTCTGCCGGTCTCCCATAAAACAAGACAGGATTCCGATACCAAAACGGCTGATCGGCATATAATCCGGATCTGCTCCGCAACTCATTTTCATCTGCGTAAATTCGTCTGAATTATAATAAGAGCATCCAATCTTAAGGAAGTAATTTCTGATAATACTCTCCGTCATTCCAATGCCATTATCCTCGATTCGAAACCAGTGACGTCCCTCCTCATCCCGCCATGAAGTGATATTGATCTGTCCCTGCCAGTCCGCCGGCAGATTCCGATCGGTCTGCTTTCTGGTACGAACAGCATCGATAGCATTCTGAATGAGTTCTCTGACAAAAACTGCCGGATCATCATAAAGATTCTCGCCAGTAAAAAGCGTCAATACCTGATCCTGATCCAGCGTAAGCCGATACTGTCCTGAAACATATCCTGCCGCCTTTATTCCACGCTTGATCTTATCCGGAAGGATAAAGTCCTGCCATTTTCCATTAAAACGTCTCAGTTCTCTTCGGCAGTCTTCAAGCTCCTGGTCTACCCAGTTCAGATAACCATTCACCTTTTGTTCTACCTGCATATCTCTGCACACAGCATTATATTCCAGCGGATATGGGTAAGCCCTGTTCTTTACGCTTTTGAAATCAAATCCGTGAGATGACATATGCTTGTCCCATTCTTCCTTGCTAAAAAGTCCGGAACTACTTCTCTGCCCAGTCATCTCACTATACTCATAAAGTGCATCCGGAGCCCGGCTTGTATCAAAATCAAGGATATCCGCCAGCCTGAGTAAGATTGCGCAAAAGCGCAGGTCGATCCGGTGTGACTTTTCCAGATCACTCAGATAAGCGCTGCCCTCGCCATGGCTCCTGCAGACACGGATCAGATCATCTCTGTCTACCATTCCATCAAGTATCCAGGGCCATTCTATTTTGTTCAACAATTCCTGAACCCTCTCGTGATGGATACTGCGTAAATAGTTCTGTTTCATATCATCTGTCAGAACTGGATTCTTTCCTCCATGCTGATAAGCTTTTATATATTCGCTATGATTCGCATTGAGGTAGCGTTCAATCCTCGGATGATCCTCAAAAAGTTCCTCTTTTTCTTCCTTGCTGTAACTCATCCCGATATCATGGCAGCACGTTGAAAGTATCAGCATCGCAGCCTCATCTCTGTTAAGCCTCTCGATCTCATTACCCAAGAGTTCCGCCATCAGATTCAAGACATTACAGATATGTACTTCATCATGAAGTGTATATAGTGGAAAAGTATCCCTGATCGTCTTTGCCCGCTGCACGCCATAGTCGCAGACCATCTTTACTGCAGACAGATATTCCGGAGCTATTTGACGCTCTGTTCTCAGCTCCTTGTCCTCCTGCGCAGCTTTCTCTTCCAGTATTTTCCATAGTCTTTCGTCCCGATATCCCATGATGTTCCTTTCCTTGTTTCTTCTTACTGTTTATTAACACAAACAAACGATATATTTAGTATAATTAAATAAAAAGGGAACTTCAACTATTAAAAAATAAACCTCCAACCGGTGATTGATCTTGCACCAGTTTGAAGGTTTAAACATTCTCAAAAATATTCTAACTATTTCCCGCCCACAATACATCGGGAAGCTGCATGCATACTTGCAGAACGTTCTCTTTCATTCTGTCGTATTTTAGGTTCAATTGTTTTATTTAATGCGACAACATCACTATGTGTAACTGTCCGAACTACCTTTTTATTATGCTTTACAGATGACGCTTTTTTTGAAAATGAATGAACTTTCAATTTCATTGAAGACATAACAAACTCCTTTCAATAAAACGCTGAATAAGGCAGCCTCATCTTCCCAGCCCGTTTCATGCGTTTTTCATTATACATTAAAAAAACGTGTTGCAATATTTAGTTTATGTATTTTTCTACAGTTTCAAAGTCATTATCAATGCAACGGTGACTGAATTCGAACATTTTCGCCTGCTTTCACAGCTCTCCTCAAAGCACCCTATACTTCTTCAACAGCGCAATCCTCTCCCTGCTGATTTTCACACTCTCCGAAGCCAGCCCGCCGCCATTGTCTTTATTATGTCTGAGAAATCTTCCGAACCGCTTGATCCAATAAACTGGCAGCAGCCACGGTTTCTCCACAAGTTCTGGCTGACTGGCAATCATAAAATCTCTTCTGGGAAATATTGCGCGGAAGATTGCACCGAACAAATGATAATTCTCTCTATTCTGTGTGGCGGCAAATGTCATACTATTTGCAGTCCGCAGTGCCTGTGTAGAATTACCAAAAACTCCATTGCTCAGCATATCGTCCAAAAGCTCTTCCGGGCAGTTCGGAACTGATGTTTTCTCCGGAGTAAATCCAAGGTATCGCTTTCCAATCTCCAGAATATCATTGTAAAACAGCTCTGCATCAGACTCTCTCAGGCAACGGACGATATAATCCTGATCTATCTCTCTGCCGTATGTCATATCATACATCAGAATATCCAAAGTCTGGCGTATGCCGATCCCGCCGGACAGCAGATGCTTAAATGCATGCAGCACAAGATACAGGAAATGGTCTGTATGACCCATTGTCCAGACCTGTGTTCCCTGTATCTCCATCGGAATCATATTTTCAAAAACGTTCTTAAAATAATTATTCATATGACGTCGGATGCCCGACTCAAGGCCGATCGCATTCGTATGTACCTCGATATGCAGCCCGAGACCGGGATTATCAAATGTCACTTCCTGCACAGCAGCAAGCTCTTCATCGGTAATCACATCACGCTCCATCTGATAGCCGCTGCTTTCCATCACTTCTCTGAGCTTACCGAAATCCTCTTTTTTGATCAGAATATCTTCGTCGCCCGAAGGTCTGTGATCATGTAAATCTCCATACAGCTGGCGGCATATGATTCCTTTCATGACGATCGGCCGGATCCCTGCGTCTGTAATCGTACGATACAGATCAAGAAACGCAGCGGTTCTTGACGCTTGTCCGCCAACAGTTCCTATTGTCTTAGAGACTGCCTCGTTAAATAATGACGATTTCCGAAAATCTTCGCTTTCGCACAGCTTCTCACATATAACAGCCTGCAGATTTTGTTCTGCCGCTAATGATAATATTTCTTTATAATCAACCGGGGCAGTAAGCTGCACGGGCAGATGATGCACTGCACATCGTAATACCGATAAAAAATTTCCCTTTTCGTTTGCCATAATGTCTTTCCTAATCTCTTTTAATCTGCATAAGACAGGTAAGCACAACACCCGACACTGCCCCCAGCAGAAAAGTTGCGATCAAGCCAATACATAAACCCATTTCTATCTATCCTTTCCATAAAATCTATATAAAATAGTTTACGCACTTTTTCTTGATCATATTCAAATTTAGTAACGTATTGTCTCAGTACGCTATAAGAGTATCACGCAGAAAATAAATAATCAAGGCAAACTGGTTTCCTTTCAGGAGCGTATCTGTTATATTAAATAGCATGGACAAAATACTCATTACTATAGGAAAAATTAAACACTTACTCTCCTACATCGCACATGACATGCTGGAACCAGCAGGATATTTACCACTGGGGCTTATTGCGGGAATCCTGTTTCTGATCGTTATGTACATCTTAAAAAAATTCGGTCTTATTCAGTCAAAAAAGTCCGAGCCTCTTCGGGATTTTCTGCTCTTTCTGATCATCGTGTACGCAGCAGTACTACTCAAACTCGCGTTCTTCTCCCGGGAACCGGGATCGCGTACAACTGTGGATCTGACCCTTTTCAATACATGGGGAACAACAATGCAGGCACATGCTTTTTTCGTGGAGAATATTATTATGTTCATTCCGTTCGGGATCCTGATACCGACCGCATTCCCTGTGATGAGAAATATCTTTGTCTGCACATTGACCGCACTGGCCTGCAGCCTTTGTCTTGAAATGTTCCAGTTGATAACAGGACGGGGCTTCTGCCAGCTGGATGATGTAGTGACGAATACGCTGGGGGCTTTTATTGGATATATGGTACATAGGATGTGGGTAGTAATGCACCGGACACTGATTTCAGACTAAATTGGTTTTAGACTAACTAAAAAGGTCACTTTCCGCCATTCAAAATCTCCTTCTGGAAATAGATGTATGTTATATTGTATAATGAATTTATTATAGTCTGCCGTATGTACAATAATATTATTGTTTTAAGGAAGGGAATACAGAAGATGAGTACAATAAAATGGCTGCATCTCTCAGATCTTCACTTGAATACTCCCGGATTTGCTTCCTCTTTTCTGAGAGATAAATTGCCGATATTTCTAAAAAAGGAACATATTATCTGTGACTATGTTTTCTGCACAGGTGATCTACGTGACGCCAGACAGGGAGAATTTCCTGACGACAAGGGCCGGTTCCTCAAAGACGTTTGCTGCGCGGTGGATGCAAAAGATCTGTTTATCGTCCCCGGTAATCATGATATAGACAGAGGAGCTAAATCTCCGGCAGACGGAGATTCTAGCCGGCATGAAGCTGTTCAGCGGATACTTTTTCACAGAAAAGGCTATTACAGATCTGACACAGGTATTATCGATACAAATGATCTTTACATTTTAAACCAGAAACAGGAAGAGTTCAGAAACTATATCGCCAATGTCATTCCTGCTGACAGGATGAAGCTCTACTGTGATCCTCTAAAGCCGCATTTCAACATTGAAACAGAATTTCTCAATATCCTGCATGTGGATTCTACTCTGATATATACCATGGATCAGGAAAGTGACATGATCGTTGGAACGGATCTGCTTTACAATGCAATAAAAACAATCAACAAAGAGAAACCTACGATTCTGCTGACTCATTATGCATATCCCATGCTGGCTCAGAAAGAAAGGAAAAATGTCCGGGAACTTTTGCATGATAGCGGAATACAATTATGGCTGGCCGGGCACGAACATGAGCACAATCTGCAGCCCGTTGGTTATCTTCATTCTATTCAGGCGGGAGAGCTGCGCCTGGAAGACAGCTGCAATACAAGCGTACTTGTGGGGGAACTGGATACAGATACAGGAGCCGGCAGCATAAGAGCATATGCATGGTTTCCGGAAGGATGGTATCCGTATCCGGCTGTATGGCATGGAACAGGACGAGATGATATATACCCTTTCGTCTTACAGCTTCAGGAAAACGGTATCCTCCGCTCTCATGAAGCTGTGAACAGCCACCAGCATAATCAACAGTACGAACATGCAGCACCACTTGATGCTTTATATGCGGATATAAAATGCGGCGGAAAAATATATCAGGGGAAAGATGGACTGAAGAACTGTCTATCTGATATATGGGAACGATCCGAAAGTCTTGTTCTGATCGCCGACGGAGGTATGGGGAAAACCACAAGGCTGCTGTCGACCTGCGATCTGCTTTATCAAAAAGCTGCAGTTTATATACCTCTGGAAAGCGCAGATCCGAAAAATCTGGTCAGAGATATCTGCAGAATCGTATTTTCAGACTCTGACGAAGAGAGACTTTATCAGTATGCAGGGACCCGGCACACCGCACCTGATCTCTATCTCTTCTTTGACGGGATGAATGAAGTCAATGGCGATCAGGAGCAGAAGTTCGTCAATGAAATACAGAAGATCAAAAGAGACTATTCAGGGATCCAGATTATTATCACGTCCAGAAGTGATTTTACAGAACGGTGCTATCTTACCAACTTTATCAAAGGCAGGCTGGAATCATTGCGGCAGGATCAAATAAAGGCCCTGTTCTCTGAGAACGAATGGAAGCAGATCCAGAGCAATCCGCCTCTGATGAAGCTCATCCAGAATCCTATGATGGCAACGATCTACAACCATATTTCCCCAGAAATAGGAAAAAACAAAAAGTACATTGACTGGATCGATGATATCACAAATGAAACAGACCTGATCTACGACTACTATATGGCTCAGTTGTCCCTGAGTTTTTCCAGGCAGGAAAAGGTGCAGGTCGTCCATATAGCACAGATCCTTTATAAATGTCTCCCATATATTGCCTGTGAATTTGAGCGTAATGCAAGACATACGATGCCGGCCGACGAATTTCAAGATCTGCTGGAACGGGCAGCCAGCATAGGATCTGACAGAAACGTGGAGAAGCTTAAAAGAGGCCTTCGTATCCGGTCAGTGAGAGAAATGACAGACTTTGATCTCGAAGACTATCTGTTTAATGTCTCTCACCTTATGTATGAATCCGACGGTATTGTCTCCTTTCCGCATCAAGTCTACAGAGATTATCTGTCGGCGGTATGGCTGACTAAGACGCCCGACCTTCTCGAATACTGGAACGAACGAATTATTACCAAAACGATATCTGATCATATACGCTGCCTGAGCAGAGGCAGATACTGGGAACATATCGCCTTATCGATTACAGATCTTGTCAGAGACCGGAAGGACTGCAAAAATCTTCTGATAAACGTGATCAATACATTTCCCTATACCTGTGAAAGCGGTGTTCCGGATTTCAGCGGGCTTGACTTCCGGGGAATAAGAATACCGGATTATCCCTATTCCGGCGATAAGATAAAACTCAAAGGGACAAAAATAGATGACTTCAGTATCGGCTGCGAGTCCGGAAGAGCTGTCTTATTAAAAACGATAGCATTTTCCAGTGATAATTCCTATGTCGCAGGGATTTCCAATGACACACTGATCATCTACTCAATGGAAACGGGCTCTAAAGTATACACAGACACCGTTTATTCCAGAAGCCGGCAGATAGGGAAAGCGGCGATAAAGTTTTCTACGGATACACGCTATATATTTATCCGGAAGCATCAGGATCTGATTTATTACAAAAAGAATGATAACACTTGGATACGCGGCAGAGAGATTCGCGGCGTTTTTACAAAAAAACTGCATAACGCCATCATTCATGACGGCGAAATATCTTTTTACTATACAAACAGAATAAAATCATTCTCTCTAGCGACCGGAACCATAACGGATAACCGTGAAACTCTTCATCCATATAAGAATACTGTAGCCGGAGAAGATATCGCCAAGATGACAGCAAACTCGAATCGGGAATCAGACGAGGAGTATGCTGCAGCATTGTCACCGGACGGGAAGTACAGAGCTGTCTGCTTTCATGACGGCAGCGTCATTGTTCAATACAGAGGGGGCAAAATCCTCCACGATCTGGAAAGAGGGCGCGCCATCTTATTGACTGCGGCAATATCGAAAGACGGGAACCGAGCCGTCACTTTAAGCGCAAACACATATAATGGAAAACGCCGGCTTCAAATGTGGAATCTGAATACAAGATCAAAGGTAGAAGAACGCTTGTGTTCCAAAGAAGTCGGGGATGTCTACCTGACGGATCAAGGCGACTGGATAATCGGTATGGAAAGCGGACGCTCATGGGTATGGAAATGGGAAGATGCAGACCAGCTATACTTTCGAAACGAACACTTCATATCAGAAATGGACCACAGTCTGACTACATACGGCAACAGTCTTCTTTTTCAATCGGAAGACGGCAGCCTGCAGGAACTTGATCTGGATAACAACAGTATACGGCGTCTTGGACAATTTGAACCGATAAAGTATGCAGCAATCATCAGGGAAAACCGGATTGCAACGGTTTTTCAGAAAGCGAAAACTGTTGACTTCAACAGTACAAGAGACGACCGCCCGCTAAACCTTAACAGCGAAAGTTCAGCAATCATGAGCATCCACGCATTTAAAACCCAGCCATTCATAGCCGTTGTAACAAATAATGGTGTGGTCAGTATATATCACATCGGGACAGGCCAGCGGACACGGATACTTACTCCGAATATAAGGGCCCGGATAATAGCCTACCACCCGTCAGACAATGTGTTTACTTTTTCTGACGGTCTGCACCGGATTGAAACGTACCGTTATTTTGAATGGAAAAAACAAGGAGAAAAAAGAGGACATTGGTATGGGCCTGAACATCCTAAATTCAGGATCGAAGGAAAAATCATCGCGATCGGATTCAATACGGTCCAGAAAGAGCAGATTGTAATAGAGTCCAATGGGAATATTACGTATATGAAGGACAGGTTCTGTGACTTTCATAGCCGGACTAAGGTTATCACAAATTTCTCGGTAAATGCATATGACTTTGATGGGGTGATCTGCAGTGATGAGATTCGGAACCAGTTAATGAAAAACGATTTCAGATTAACTAAAAAGGTCACTTGCTAAAAACAGGTGACCTTTTTCACGCCCCAGCGTTTTAATCCTTCCGCGTATTTTCTATCCTCGATCTGTTTCAATGCTTCTGCGCAAGCTGCCTCAAGATTCCCGTTATCCGCATACTTTAGTTCGATCTCAATTCCAATTTCCGCGTCCCCGGTCGGGAACACCGCACAGAAGCGATTGATCCTTGCAGAGTCTGAACGAATCATTTCTTTAAACCAGTCTTGTACCAGATCGGAAAACAATTTGTGTATCTCGCCGTTGGAAATCCACAGGCTGAATATGTCCGCATCTACCTGTTCCACATGCTTTCCTGTCAGGTATCCTGTAGCATAAAGCACACTCCATACATTTTCAACGCTATCGTCTATATCCCGGTAAGTCAGTTCCTGCATGATTTTTAGGCCTTCAAACAGTGCCGGGGCAGTTCCAACTTCAAAAAAGCATTTCAACATACTCATATTCAGACTCTTGCCAAAATGTCTGTGACGGGGAAATAAATTCACTTTACCATGGAGACGCAGGACAGTCAAGGTCTGCGACATGCATCATCTCAGATCATCCTGTCGCTGAAACAGCCCCACCCTTTTCTGACAGTTTAAAACCATCTTTGGAAGCACACTTTTGTACGCCTGATTATTATACCTGAAAACACAGCATATCCCTTCCCTACTCGTCTCATCATACAATTCGTTTACCAATTCCACTGTCTCATGATCAGAATGAAATTTCTCCGGTATAGGATTATGAATCACAATAGATACAGAATAGTCTTTTTCTATTTGTTCAACGCAATCCTCAAAGCCAAACGCAACATGTATTTCTACCTTAATCTTTGGATTCATTTTAAGGATTTCCGCGACAGGCAATTCAAGTCGGATATAATCTCTTTCCTCTCTATCCTCTCCTTGAATATGATAAGTCAGCATTTTTGTTAAACTGCTGCCATTCATAAGATTATCTGACATAAATATAATTCTCTTCAGTTCGTTTTGGTTCCAAATTACTTTATTCTCATTTATTTTCAGTCTTTTATCAATCGCCCCGGCATCAAATGCCCAGCTCAAGCACTTCCGGGCTGTATCTTTATGTCCGAACTTTTGATATAAGTAATGCAGTGTAGAATCATTCCCACTACTTTCTTTTGCTATTACAAGAGTTCCATCCTGTTTCGCATATCGACTCATCTCATCAAAATAATTTTCAATTGCACTTTCATCCTCCACCATTTTACAGTAATGCTTTTCTAAGATAAGCCTCCAAAAACTGTTTATGTGCTCCTCGGTAATATGGAAAATCTGAAAATGCCAGAGTACTTTGTAAAGGCATACAATCTCCCTGTTTTTCCCCTCACACTGGAAAATATCATAAATATTATTATCGAAATTATTGGCGTCCATCAGATGTAGCAATCTTTTAAGCCTTGCACACATATAGAGATCACGTCTGTCGTACTTTATAACCTGACGTCCAAGAATATCTTTAATCTTTCTCAGCCTTTTTCCAGCTCGAGTTACAGCGTCACTGTAAATGACTCTGTCATCATACCGGTTAATAAAAACTGTCAGATTCTCTTTTGGCATTCTCTGGCCTGTTTCGGCAATAGATATCAAATCCGGCGTTAGGAACTCCGGTTCCTTAAGTCTTCGCCCGGAGATTTCCCATCTTTGTCTATTATCCTGATAAAGTGCGTTTACACATTCCCATTCTTCCGCCATCCCGGCCAAAATTCGCTGTTTCATATGTTCCGGGGTAAAATAACCTTCAAGAATCGGACTAAAATCCCCCAAACATGGAAATGCAAGCAATCTGTCATCCATAAGTGTATTTTCATCGAATTGTTTAAAATCAAAATATTGATTTAGAAAATCGCTGAGGTCTTTCAGGATTTTCTCATTGTTTTCTTCCTCATCATTCAGAGTTTCTCGCAAAAACTTGTCAATAAGCTGTCCCTGATAAAATTGATTTTTTCCAGTTTCCAAATCTATACAAAGTTCCCACCGTTCCTTTACAACATCAATAAAAAACGCGGCATAATAATCCACCGTCAGCAGATCATAATCATCTTTACAGATCCAGCATCCACGAACTTTAGCTTCTTTTGATTGCAGCATTTTTAAAAATCCGTGTTTTGAATTTTCTTCTTCTTTTTTACAGCAGGCAATAACATGGTCATTCACTGAAGCCGGATTAAGAAAACGTTTTATTTGATGACTGTTCTTATCCCGAATAATCCTCTTCGGAAGAAAAATATTAAAAATTCCTTTTTCTTTTATCATTGCCAGCAGATTTAGTTTATCCGCCTGCGTACCATTATAAAAAATATCAGATAGATCCACCAATTCCTCACCTGCATTCAAGGATATGGATACAAACCAGGCCAGCTGATTTTCTTCTGCAACAGCATTCGCAGGGAAATAGGGGATGAAATAATCCCGTCTTATATTGCGTATGATAATCTGTCTGCCTTTTATAACCATCAAAGTGCCATTCTTGTTATAATCATTTTCATCAAACAGGAGAGTACCTCCTTCAACGAGAAATGTCAGGAATTGGATATTGCGTTCTTCAGCAATCTCCAGAATTGCTTCACGGACCTTTTTACTTTCCTCTATTTCAGCATATGCACCTGCCGTTTCAAACATCTGAAGTGCGATAGCTAAATTCACCAGATGGTCATTATCACATTCAAAATCTTGTACCATGCCGATTACCATTTCATAGATCGGGTACAATCTTGTTCCATCACTGTGTTCCAGTAAAAAAAGACCTTTTACCATCGTAAGGATATCCTGGAATCCCCAATACTGTCGAACAATCTCTGAGGCTCTATTCTCAACCGGTCTGTTGCATAGCCGATTCAGGAAACGGAAGCACTCTGTATAAGCATTCGGAGCTTCATCCACATACTCAGTAGCCGCTATCATATTAATACATTCATATATCTTTTCACAGAATTCCCTGTCTGATTGTACACTTTGCCATTCATTGAAACACTGCAGCTTCATTGCTAGAATTTCTGTGATCTTCTTGATCTCTATCTGCCTGACATCAGGCGAAAACTTGTTGATCCATTCAATCATCTGAAGGATATCTGCTCGCAAGAGTTTCTGGTTCCTGTAAGCCCTTGTTTCTTTATATAATTCATCAATCTCAATACTCGGGTTCATCTTTTTCATCTACTTCTCTTTTACTCCAACAACCTTACAATTGCTCCTATAGTTCCATAATCATCCTGTTCCATTCCACCCAGGCCTTTCAGCCATTTTATAAAGCATTTCTTATCTTGATCATTCAGCACATACAGACGTGAAATACGAAAATAGCAGACGCTGATAAAATTTTTAAAGTTAACGGTCCTCTGAGGGATTTTGCAATACATTCGAGATACAAAAAATCGCTCTAGCCAATCATCGCGATCCAGTATTTCCTCATACAGCCGTTTATAAATACTTCCTCTTCCGACAGTTTGTCCAACCAGTATTTCAGCATACTGATCCAGGTACTCTTTTACAAAAACCGGATCTAGATAACGGTTCAGGATAAAATTCGCATCACGAACGCTCCAGTTTCCTTTCCGTTTCAGATATCTTTCGAACTCCACAATCTTCTCCTGTCGATATTCTTCATCCTCTAGTTCCATTCCTTGAATGCTTTTTATCGCATAATTTGCTTCACCATCTTCAAAAATACTTTTTTTCTCATGTTCAGACATATCGCCAATCCGTTCGAAAAGAATAGTCTTATTCCAGTTAATCTCCAGCCCCCTATCCTGGATATATCCTGCAAACTGATTCATAAGATGGCGCCCGTCCACTCCCCGATAAACAATAAATATATCATCCACGTACCGCATAATCTGGCAATTCTCTGACGAATATCCATACCGTCTGCAAAATGCATCCAGCACTGCCGTCAAGAACATTTCCGCCAGTACCCGCGCATAAGCTGGTCCTTGCGGAACTCCGCGAACCTTTCCCCTGATGTGATACATGAGTTGTTCCGTATAATTTCCTAGATAACGCAATATATATTTAGCTTTATCTCTAGTATTTTTATCTGCAGATGACACATCTGTTTCTTCTATCTGATGAAATAAAGCATGCATATAAATCGAATCATAAAATCTTGTTAAATCAAGTTTGATCAGACCATATTCACTGAAAAAGTCCAACCGAAGATAGCTTTCTATATCCTGCTGAAATCGCTTCCACGAATCATACCATGGCATAAAAACAGAACCCTGATCCCAAAAGTTAAGATTATAACTATAGGAGTGAAATCTGCTGCCCATTTCTGCCACCAGTTCAAATATCAACGCAGTTGTAAGTATCCGATCCTGAGGGCTGAGAGTAACCAATACTCTCGGCTCCGCCTTTCCTTCTTCCCATCGCTCATATAATGAACTGCGGACCGTTCCATCCAGGATTTCACTTCCTGCGGTAATCCGCAGGAACCGGTCCATAACACACTGAAAGTCGTATTGTTTCATACCGGTCAGCTCCAGATAGTCATTTACCGATAACACCTCATCATCATAAAGCATATACCGAATTTCTTTGTCACGGATCATCTGAAAATACTGCGGACTGATCTTACTTTTCCTATTCTTTACGTAAAAAACATCATTTGTATCCGGAATCTGTTTTATCCGTGAGCTCAAGCCAAGTCGTTCCGCCATAAATTCCAGTATAGTAGCTTGCGGATCAATTCCCTGCTCTAATGGCTCACCATATAAATCATACAGATATTGCATCGTAACAGGATAATATCGGTTCTTCAACTGTGACAGATACTGCCTTGTCACATTTTCCTTATAATTATTCTGTTGTTTCATAATATCAAGTAACAGCTCACCGGATTGAAAATTCCCAAAACATCCCACTAATACCAGGCGATCAAGATATCGCAGGCATCCTTCCATAGCACGACATAATAGCTTTGAAAAAACACTGCTGTCTGCACATGCGGCTTTAATCTCTTCCAGAGAAAAATTTTTCCCTTCGATTAAATATTCCTTTTTATATAATAATCCTTTTTCCTTCTGTTCGTTCTCCGGATGAATCTGCAGGATATCCCAAAGTCGGTCGAGATCATTGGATTCATATGTCTGTAGCAGATTCAATTGAATTTTCCAGAAATCAGGCCGTTCCGGCAGATGAATCCATTCAGCCGGATATGTCTCTGTAAAATCAGGTATAAAGAAGGACCTCCCTCCTTTTCGATGTACAGATAAAGGAAGCTTTACCTGTTTTCCCAGCTTCATTCCTCCACCTGCAACTGCTGGGAATAAGTCCAAGCCATAATTTTCTTCTCTTTTGATCAAACTTCTACAATGCTCAGTCAAACGGGACGCAATCATATATCCCTGCGCTTTTGTAATAATCCCTTTTGTCAGAATCCAGAGATGGACACCTCTTCTTCCGGAAAACTCTGCTAAATAACGAATTTTCTTCTTCTGTAGTTCTCTAGCCACTGGCAAAACATACGCTTTCACCAGTTCATCCAAAAATCTGAAATCTTTACAGTCAAAATCCAGGCACACCCATTTCATCCATTTTCTACCGTACTGCTGCTGATACATACCAAGAGATGCATTACTCTCAAGCATATCAAAAAGCAATGCAGGCGTACAGTTTATCCGCTTCGGAATATATCGTCCGTCCGGCATTTGCACTGCTGCATATTTATCATTGACAACAAAAAATTCAAAAAGTTTCTCGGCTATTTGATATTTCACATCGTTTTTAGGAATATCCATCAGTTCACCACCTCTGTTCGCGAAAATATATACGCAAAAACTTTCCTGTTAATCCTATTTAAGTATTAATAATCATTCCGCTGTCATAGGAACAATATAGAAAGTAATTTACTGTCACTATACTCGACAAACTGGCATAATGCAATACTATTTCAAGTAAACACCTGCCCCTTAAATAGCAAAGAACTGACTTAACGTCAGTTCTCCGCTATATGTCTTTTATTTTTCATCATTCATTTCATCACAAAGTCTGCCATATTCTTCATATTGCTCCGTTGATACCTGATTACCTTTTAAATGTTTAAACGCATAACGTATTCTGATTTCTGCTTTTTCTTTGTTCCCAGCCGCAAAATAATATTCTGCACTATATCTCATACTTTCAAGAGTCTTTCTGTGACATGGACCTAGGACAATACTTCTTGCAATAGTTACTTTATCAGAAAGAGACATTGCTTTATGGAGGAATAACTCCTGATCTACTTTATCTTTCTGAATAATAGACAGCATATAATAAGCATAGGACTGATATTGAAGAGACTCCAGAGCCTCATTAGAACATTCAGCCAGTTCCCCTTCATAACAATCTTCTATTTCTTCAATGCTATAAACCTCCAGAAAACCAGGCGCATTATTTGATGAAGTTTTTTCAACGCTCAAAAGATACTTCTCTTTATCTATACGTGAACTCTTTTCTAAATATTTTTGTCGTTCTTGAAATGCCTTGGCAAAAATATTTTCAGCCGATGCAAATGCATCGGTTAAATCCAGTGATTGATCAGCAATTTTCCCACGTAGACAGTATTCTGCATATTTCAGAAGATATGCTCCAGTATTATGAAATGACTGAAGTGTTTTAGGATTGTCTGCTCCATAATAATATTTTCTCAATAAATATGTCATTGTTCCATAATCCAATGCAAAATGGGCATATTTTACTCTACTTTCTTTGTCTTCAATAAAATACCAAGGAATATTTCCTCTAGTCGTCAGTATCTGTTCCCAAAGCACTTTTACTATATAGCTATCATCATCTTCCGGAAGCGTATGAATTGTATTTAGAAGATTACTATTCTGTTTTATAAAGCTTTCAATCCCCTGCTGATAACTTTTTGTATTATCTTCAGGAAGCATGAAAAATTGTTTATAAAATTTATAAAGGCTGCCTGCTATTTTATTTTTCCTTTCTTCTGCAACCCGAAGAATAGTATCCAGTGCAATATCAAGCGATCTTTTTCCATGGGCATATGCTTGAGAATATAAATGATTGGCCGAAAGATCATATGCTAACGCATTTAATGCTTTGGCCAAAGCATGAGCATCGTTTGCTTCCTCCACGAATTTTAAATATTCAGCATCGATTTCACTTGCCTTCTTGCTATCACCACTGTTATATACAACAATTCCCAGATCATGGTAAGCATCATATATTGGTTTAAGATTATTCACATTACATTTTGTTGCAATGAATCGGTATTCTTTAATAATAACCCAGTAAATATCTATCATTCCCTCCGAAATCCGTTCATTCATTTTTTTAATTGAATTCCGAAAGGCTTCATAATAAGCAGTATAGGCATCAAAGGCATCCAGATTCAGATAATCATATGTACTATTGAGGATATTTTCACAGTAGGCTCTGGCAAACCCAAAAAAGTTTCTAAGAACTCCCTCGTCTAATATGGGCGCTGTTTCCTGTATTTCCAAAAAAGCGTTATACATAATCGAATACACATCATATCGGATTCTGTTATTAACACTATTCCGGAGAGCGTTGATTATTTCATCATGCAGTTTAATAGAGCTGTTCCCAACCACCTCTGTCATTGAATCTTCTGCAAGAATATATCTCGTGTTTAGGAGGTATAACTGTATATTGTTTCGTAAAATAGAAAGCGTTTTTTCATCCCATACATCTGCACATGAAAGAATATGAAAGCAGTCAAGTTCTACAGCGTTTTTCCCCATTTCAAAATAATAGGCTAAAGCAGAATTATCTTGTATCTCTCCGAAAAGGTTAGGAGATACAGTATATTCAGTTGCGTCAAGCGCTCTTTTTTTCGTGTCCTCAATCTCTTTTTCTAAGACCTGGCATAAAATATCCAGAATAATAGGGCTATAGCGGATTTCCGTTGCTTCTATATTGCTATTATCATCACCATTTCCAGTATCCTGTGCTAATTTGAGTATATTGTCAATAATAGCCTTTCTGTTATTTTCATTAAGTTTAACAGCATCTGGAACACTTTTGATTATTTCTATTGCCGCTTCACGCTTTAATCCTTCTAGTTTATACAAATTATCATTATGATAATTACAGTCTTGGGGCAGTGGATTTCTAGATGAAATAAACCATAATGCAGGACAGCTCTTGAACATTTTCAGAAGCCTGCCTATGTTCTGAAAACTAAATTCTCCATGTTGCGCCTCCCCATACTTCGGATTCTGGAAATTGTCAATAAAAAAGTAAAATGCTCGTTTTTCTGATGAGCTTTTATCATTAGCAAAAACTGCGTCTACAAAAAAATCCACTAGCTTACTTTCCTGTTTAAAAAGTCCTTGAGCGCTACGAATCTCTTTAAGTATATTTATATATTTTCTACGCTTTTCTAAGTCCTGTATGATCTCTTTCAAATTTGAAATAAGAGCAACGATAGGAATCCGATCCATAATGGGTCCAGCTACATCAGCAATCCCTATAAACTTCTCTGCGAATTCTCCTTTTATTCCTGAGCCAGAGAATGCAGCTGCAGCAGATTTTATAAGTGGCTCTATCAGCAGTTCCGCCAGATTTGCACTACTCTCTTCCATTGACTCTGTGATAGTATAATCTCCTGATTCAATGTCATTTACAGCGGCATTCTGCATTATTTTTTTGATTTTTTTCTCTTGAATAAACCTGGAAGCATCGTAACAGAGTTCAAACATTGTATCAAATTTTTCAAAATCATATTTTCTTTTACTAAATCTTTTATTATTAAGCTCCATCCTTAAAAGAAAAAGCAGTTCCGGAATCGTAAAACATCCAGATGCATTGACATAGATAACTTCTGTATTTTGATGCCCTATCTTTACAGATTCGCTGTATTCTTTATATAGTTTTTTTGTCAGAACAGTTTTCCCAATTCCGCCTCTTCCACACAGATTGATCAGAAGACTTGACTGTGAAGAATACTGATTAATCCTCTCCCGCAACTCACCTAATTCCTGATCTCTTCCCCGGCATATAACTTCGGTTTGAAACTCTTTTCTCATTTGTACGAACCCTCCTTTTTATGAAATACTTTTTATAACTCGGTCTGCCGCCTGAATGGCAGAGCGTATTTCCTGAAGATAATTGGCCGTTTCCAGCATTCCCTGCAGCTTCTTTCCCCACTCTGTGGGGAAACCAACTGTCTCAATATATAAACGGTATGGAATCCCCAGTGTCCTGACTGCTTCTATCTGTTGATAAGGCACATATATCTGACTTGTAACCAGTAATAACCGGCTTCCCGGCTGTACATTTTTTTTCTCAACGAAAAATTTATAGGTATCACTTGAGTTTGCCCTTCTTGTTTCCGGTTCGGATGACGGACCGGAATACGAAGTTACTGTAACACTGGTCTCTGTCTGATATTTTCTTATTGCCCAGTTCAGATTTATATTTTCGTTATGGTATCTTTCCTCGTAAAAATCCTTTTTCAAATGTAATGATGTCTCAGTTCCCGAATTTATAAGATCATATTCCGTCAAAGCCCGTGGTGCATATGTATCTGTTGCTTCCCGTTCGGAATCCAATACCGGGCGCATTCCTGAAAGAAGAATAATTTCCTTTGTTTTAACAATGTCATTTTTCAGGAGATATGCCGCATACTGAGGTCTATATAAACAGGAAAATCTTGCGCCGCCAAGAACTAAAATAAAATCGAAAGACTTACATTCCGGAACTTGTACACCGATCAAGCCGAGTCGGGAAACAGCATCGTGTACTGCTTTTTCCTGTTCGCTAGTAATATTCTCATTACTAACTTTCCAACGTGCATTTTCCCCTGTAATCTTGTCCCGCGTCTTCTGCTTTCTTCTGTAATCCCATCGTTCACTAAATTCCAGAAGCCAAGAGATTTTTCCTTCTAATGTGAGATTAGCCGGCAAACTTCCACCAAAAGAAGATACAACATTGGCTAGCTCTGATGAATTGACCCAGGCATCCAACTGCTGTAATATTCTCTCGCTTGCATGGTTTAAATCAAGAGAACCGGTAAAAAGATATTGTCTTTTCATTGCGATAATCCTCCATTGTTTTGTGTCTCCATATTACTTTTCATGTTTCTATATACTAAAAAAGCTCTATCATACAAAATTCCACACTTTAGTGAAGTAATTAAGTCTGACAGAGCAAATCTCATATCTTCCATATACTTTTCATTTCAAATTTTACTATTATTATCCTTTTAATTAAAAATTTATCCTGTCATAACGCTAAACACTTTTCTATAAAACATCCCGTAATACTGACTTATAGTCAAATAGATGTCTAATTTCTGTGTTTAGTTTATCATAGATAATGCATTTTTATACTTTCGCTATACAGCAATAGTATATCTGAATAACTACCTATTTTCGAGATTCCCCGTATATTGTGTTAACATATCCAGATATATTCTGAACAGCTTCTTTTTTTCCTGTGGTAGAGAGTGGTATTTGCTGATAATTTGCCATTCATCTTCCTGCTCAGGCTCTCTGTGCTCAAATAAATCACTTAAAGGAATTTCCAATGCATTACATATTATCAGCAGCGTATATATATAAGGCTTTGTTTTCCCTTTCATTAGGTTACTCAAGCTAGAAGTTGATAAACCTGTTGTTTTGGAGAGGGAATATGTTGTTAACTTTTTTTGATCGCAAATCAGCTTCAATCTAGTAAGAATGAGCTGATATTCCTTTTCTGGATTGTACATTATATTTATAATCGCTTTCTATAAATTGATTTAATACAAAAAAGACTCCCCGAAACACTTTATTTCGAGAAGTCCTTACCACTTAATTATTATAACATATTATACTCTTTTATGGAGAAAAAATAACAAATCAGCAAAAACCCACTATTTCTTCTACTGTTTGTGAGTTAATAATATAGAGAATAAAGGATATTATATCTGTAAAAAATTCCTTCCATTATACTTCTCCAGAACGTATTTCTTTCTATATAAAGAGATCTCCGTATATATCTGTGTCGTCACGATACTCTTGTGTCCCAGCAACTCCTGCACGTCTCTAATCCCTGCTCCGTTATTAAGAAGCTGTGTAGCAAATGTATGTCTTAGATAATGCGGCGTTGCCTCCGGATTGATTCCTGCACTGTCCCTGTATTTGTAAAAAATGTTTTCTATTCCATAGATGCTAATCCGTCTCCCTAATCTGTTTATGAAAAGCGCCGGTTCCTCCGGCTGCATCTCCTCCCGTTCCTCAAGCCATCGCGCAAGTTTCTCTCTCACTTCTTTCGAAGAAATATACAGCACTCTCTCCCTATCGCCTTTACCTCTGATCAGAACAGAATTATCAAATCTGCTGTAATCTTCAACATTCAAAGCAACAATTTCCCCAATCCTTAACCCGAGACTATACAACAATTCAAGCATACATTCATTTCTGACTGCCAGCCTCTTTCTATATTCTGATTCGGCCTCTTCTGTCTCCTTTTCCGCAGTTCGAATCAACCTCACAATTTCCTCTTTCGTAAGGGTCTTGGGTAGCCTTCTTGGGATTCGGAATCTTCTAGTTGAAAATCTGAAAAAAATTTCCGTTGTCTTTCCCTCATAAGTCAGGAATCTGCAGTACTGCTGCAAAGATACATATTTTCTTCGTATTGACTTAGCTAACAAATGCTTCTCATTCTGCAAATATAGAAAATACGAAAATATTGACCGCTCATCCAGGTTTGTCTCGCTACTGCTCTCCGCCCATCTGAACAGACCCGAAATATCATTTCTATATGCATACAATGTGCGGTCTGACAGATTACGCTCTACTGCAAGTCGGCTTATAAATTCATCAAGATAGGCCGACTGCTGTTCGTAAATAAATTTCATTTGGGTATCCCTCCTACTGTGTTTGATTAAGTTAATGATTCTATTGTATTCGACATGAAGATGGGCTGAAGTCCAAATAATAACAATTATTTGAAGAGAATGGCTAGCCTGAATTTTTAGTTGGTTAGGAAAACGGTATAAGGACCGTTTTCTACATCAAAAGTGGATGAATTAGGTATTTTTGTGTAGAAGAGGTTGGATAGTGATTTCTTCATTATAAAGCGAAAGTCCGATGGGTCGGGCGGGGCTGCTACCTATTATAAAGCGAAAGTGGAGAACGTCATTGGCTGGTAGAAACATGAAATTATTCATTTTGGATATAAGTCGGCTGAGAATACTGAGGTCATTATAAAGTGGAAGCCATGACATGAAGATTGATTTCCACATCGCTGAAAGCCTTATAAATTAAGGATTTTTATGGAATGTTCGTTACATAATGACAGGTCTGTCCAAATGATATTAGTTGAATGGTAATCGTCATTTTTTAATTGCTATGTACAAAGGGTGTTTATCCAAATGAGATTATTGAAGCTATTGAAGCCAATAAAGTATTGAATGTTTGATATGCCTGTCCAAATGGGAATAGTTGATGAGTGATTAGAAAGAATGAATATTTCGGGCATTGATTTTACTAGATTTTGTATGGCGTTGATCGGGCAGACATGACCTGAAAGAAAGATTTGATAGATTACTTTGGCTGATAGAGAACTGTGGGAATCATGAAGATATTACGAATACTGGAATGATTGTCCACAGTGATTTCGATCATAGATAAAAAGAAACAAGTAAGAAACAAAGGGGAACCACGAGATGAGTTATGTGGATTTGAAAAACAAAACCATTTTGGTTACTGGCACTGCTGGATTTATAGGATCTAACCTGGTAAAGCGACTTTATAAAGATGTGGACGATGTGACAGTCATCGGCATCGATAACATGAATGACTATTACGATGTGCGATTGAAGGAAGCAAGGCTTTCTGAACTGTCAGCGCATCCTTCCTTTATTTTTGTTAAAGGGAATATTGCTGACAAGGAACTGGTAAATAAGGTATTCGCACAGTACAGGCCACAGATTGTTGTTAATCTCGCTGCCCAGGCAGGTGTCCGATATTCCATTATTAATCCGGATGCTTATATCGAATCTAACCTGATTGGTTTCTATAACATTCTGGAAGCGTGCAGGCATTCCTACGACGAAGGCCATACTCCTGTAGAGCATTTGGTCTATGCGTCCAGCTCATCTGTCTATGGTTCCAATAAGAAAGTGCCATACAGCACGGATGATAAGGTGGATAATCCTGTTTCCCTCTATGCAGCCACGAAGAAATCAAATGAACTGATGGCTCATGCTTATGCGAAGTTGTACAACATTCCGTCTACAGGACTCAGGTTCTTCACAGTCTATGGACCGACTGGTCGTCCTGATATGGCCTATTTTGGCTTTACGGATAAGCTGAGAGCAGGAAAAACAATCCAGATATTCAACTTTGGAAATTGCAAGAGAGATTTTACATACATCGATGATATTGTAACCGGTGTGGAAAAGGTAATGTGCAAGGCTCCGAACAGAGCTATTGGCGAAGATGGTCTTCCAGTTCCACCTTATGCTCTCTATAACATTGGAAATAACCATCCAGAAAACCTGCTGGATTTCGTGCAGATACTGAGCGAAGAATTGGTAAGAGCAGGCGTGTTGCCAGAGAATTATGACTTCGATGCGCACAAGGAACTTGTGCCTATGCAGCCTGGTGATGTCCCAGTGACTTATGCGGATACGAGTGCTTTGGAGCGTGACTTTGGCTTTAAGCCTAGTACCGATCTGAGGACCGGACTCCGAAAATTCGCTGAATGGTACAAGGAATTTTACATGTAAAAATCCACATTCGGATTGTAGAGATATAGAGATTCAAGGTCTGGGAGGAGAAAACGATTATGAGAGAGTTTAAAGATTTGAAGATTGCGGTTGCCGGAACTGGGTATGTGGGCCTTTCGATCGCCACGCTGCTGTCCCAGCATCATAAAGTGATGGCTGTGGACATTATTCCGGAGAAGGTTGAACTGATTAATAACGGGAAGTCTCCGATTCAGGATGAATATATTGAAAAATATCTTGCTGAAAAGGATCTAGATCTGACAGCTACATTGGATGCAAAAGAGGCATACATAGATGCGGACTTTGTGGTTATTGCCGCACCTACTAATTATGACAGTAAGAAGAATTTCTTTGATACTTCTGCAGTTGAAAATGTGATCGGACTGGTTATGGAGTATGCTCCTGACGCGATCATGGTCATCAAATCCACTATTCCAGTTGGCTATACGAAGAGTATTCGTGAGAAAACCGGTAGCAAGAATATCATCTTCAGCCCGGAGTTTTTAAGAGAGTCAAAGGCATTGTATGACAATTTATATCCGTCAAGAATCATCGTGGGAACTGATATGGAAGATGAACGTCTAGTTGAGGCAGCACATACATTCGCAAAACTTCTGCAGGAGGGTGCCATCAAAGAGAACATCGACACATTGTTTATGGGCTTCACAGAAGCTGAAGCTGTAAAATTGTTCGCTAATACATACTTAGCACTTCGTGTTGCATACTTCAACGAACTTGACACCTATGCGGAAATGAAAGGACTTAATACACAGCAGATTATCAAAGGCGTATGCCTTGATCCGCGTGTCGGAGATTTCTATAACAATCCCAGTTTTGGGTATGGCGGATATTGTCTCCCCAAAGATACCAAACAGCTGCTGGCAAACTACGCAGATGTGCCGGAAAACCTGATCCAAGCAATCGTAGAGAGTAACAGGACGAGGAAGGACTTTATTGCAGACCGTGTACTGGAGATTGCTGGTGCATATGGCGCGAATGATACCTGGGATGAGAGCCGTGAGAAAGAAGTCGTCGTGGGCGTATATAGACTTACCATGAAGAGCAATAGTGATAATTTCCGCCAGAGCAGTATCCAGGGCGTTATGAAGCGGATCAAGGCAAAGGGTGCTACGATAATCATTTACGAACCGACTTTGAAAGATGGGGATACTTTCTTCGGAAGTAAGGTCGTAAATGATTTGGATGAGTTCAAGAGGCAGAGTCAGGCCATTATTGCTAACCGGTATGATAAGTGCCTGGATGATGTGAAAGAGAAAGTTTATACGAGAGATTTGTTTGGTAGAGACTAAAGCAAATAATGAGGAGAGAGTCAGATGAATGATGAAAAGAAAATAAAGGTTTGCTTGGTGGGATCATCTGGCGGTCATTTAACGCACCTGTATATGCTAAAGCCTTTCTGGAAAGATAAAGACCACTTTTGGGTCACATTTGATAAGGAGGATGCAAGAAGCCTTTTGGAAGGTGAAAAAATGTATCCTTGCTATTATCCGACGAATCGTAGTTTGAAAGCACTTATCAAAAATACAAAAATTGCATGGGATGTGCTTCACAAGGGAAAGCCGGATCTCATCATTTCCTGTGGAGCAGCTGTGGCTGTTCCGTTCTTTTATCTTGGCAAGATGATGGGGGCAAAATTGGTTTACATCGAAGTGTTTGATCGTATTGATAAGCCAACAATGACTGGTAAGATGGTTTATCCTATTGTAGACAAATTTGTTGTGCAGTGGGAAGAGCAGAAAAAGGTTTATCCGAAAGCAGTTAACCTTGGTAGCATATTCTGAATGAAATTCATATTGGGGGACAAAAACATGAATGGCACAAGAGAGAAGATATTTTGCAATTTACTAAAAAAAGCCCAAAAAACAGCTGCGGGAAATATTTGGAATAAAATCTTCCATTTCTATTGTCTTTATGTATTGGGATTCGAGTTTTCTCCAAAAACACAAGTTGGAGAAAATCTTTCAATTGTACACGGTGCACGGGGGAGTGTCATTAATTCCAAAACCGTCATCGGAAATAACTGTATAATAAGAAACAATACAATTATTGGAAATAATGGCTTGGGGGGGGGCAGCCCTGTTATCGGAGATAATGTGAATATTGGCTCTAACTCATGTATTATTGGAGAAATATCGATTGGAGACAATGTGATTATTGGAGCTGGTTCTATTGTGGTCAAAGATGTACCATCTAATGTTGTTGTCGCGGGGAACCCAGCAAAAATAATAAGACATATAGATATAGAAGAAAACGCCTGAGAGGTGAGAAAGAAGAATGATTTTTGTGACGGTGGGAACACATGAGCAGCCGTTTAATCGGCTGATTCAAAAAATAGATGAATTAAAAAAAGATGGTACGATTCAGGATGATGTAATCATTCAGACTGGATTCAGTACATACGAGCCGAAATATTGCCAGTGGAGCAAACTGATTCCGTATCAGCAGATGGTCAAAAATGTGGCAGATGCACGAATTGTCATCACACACGGCGGTCCGGCAAGTTTTATCATGCCACTGCAGGTCGGTAAGACACCAATTGTTGTGCCGCGCCAGCACCAGTTCAATGAACACGTCAATGACCATCAGGTAGAATTTGCACGAAATGTTTCAAAGCGTATGGGCACGATCATTGATGTGGAAGATATTGAGACGCTGGGTGATATTATAACGAACTACGACCGGATTGTTGCAGGCATGGGACATGGTATGAGTAGCAATAACGCAAAGTTCAATGAAGAGCTGGAGAAGCTGGTAGACAAGTTGTTTTGAGGATGAATAGATGAAAAAAGTTGGAATCATGTCGATGCAGCGCATTGCGAATTATGGCTCTTTTTTGCAGGCGTATGCGTTGAAGCAGTTAATAGAAGAATTAGGACATAAAGTAGAATTTGTGGATTACCATGTCGGTGCACCGGTTATTGCGGAAAACGCGGATAGTAAGAACAAATTCGTTCGCAAACTGGAAAAAGGACTGGAAACATTTCAGTATCAGGCTCCGCTTTCCCATAAATTTTCGTTCATCCGGTACAAGCAGTCTTTTGCAAAGAAGTATATGCCACTGTTGGGTATTACGGATGAAATGAATTACAACCCCACGCTGGATTGTCTGGTCGTTGGGAGCGATGAAGTTTTTAACTGCATTCAGAAGAATTCCAATGTGGGCTATTCGACAGAATTGTTTGGCAAAGACAATCATGCGGATAGATTGATTACTTATGCGGCATCATTTGGAAATACAACGTTAGAAAAGCTGAAAAAGTATAAAAAAGCAGAGGAAGTAGGAAGTCTTCTGAAAAAGTTTAATGCTATCTCCGTGAGAGATGCAAACTCTGGAAGTATTGTAGAGCAGCTTACTGGGAAAGAGCCGGTATATAATCTGGACCCGGTTTTGACTTATGACTATATGAATTGCTGCAATAGGATTCCTCAGATTCAAGCAACTGAGAAATATTTGATTCTGTATGCATACGCTGGGCGCATTTCTAACGGTGAGGCGAATTGGATCGTAGGATATGCAAAGAAAAAGAATTTGAAAGTTTACGCCATTGGGGGAATCCAGAAGTGTGCGGATCGCTTTATCGACTGCTCACCGTTTGAGGTCCTGACTTATTTCAGAAATGCAGAAGAAGTAATTACGGATACTTTCCATGGCAGTATCTTCTCCGTAATTACACACCGTCCGTTTACAACATTGATTCGTAAGAGCGTAGGAAATAGCTATGGAAATGAAGAAAAACTCAGTGATTTGTTGAATCGTTTGGGCCTGACAGAACGTATGACAACGGAAGTGAAAGACGCTGAACGTATCAATCAGCAGCCAATTGGCTATGAAAAAGTAGACGAACTGCTGAAAGTACACAGAGAAATTGCAAAAGATTACTTAAGAGATAATCTTTCATAAGAAAGGAAAACTGTATGTATACTGAGCTGAAAACATATCAGATTATTATAGCATTACTGAAAAAATATGGAATTACGCATTGTGTCCTGTCAGCAGGAAGTCGTAATGTTCCATTTGTTCATTCGATTGAAGAAGATCCGGAATTTCATTGCTATTCTGTAGTTGATGAAAGAAGTGCGGGCTATTTCGCACTTGGACTGGCCCAAGAATTGAACCAGCCCGTTGTTATTTCATGTACATCATCTACGGCAACGTGCAATTATTGGCCTCCCGTTGCTGAAGCTTTTTATCAGGGAGTTCCAATTGTTGTCTTGACGAGTGATCGTGATCCGGAAATGCTCGGACAATGGGAAGACCAGATGATTGATCAGGTTGGAATGTATGACCGACATGTAAGAAAATCTGTCAATCTTCCAATCATCAACAATTATGATGACGAGATTTATTGTCAGAGACTGGTTAATGAGGCATTGATGGAATTAAATCATCATGGAACGGGTCCAGTGCATATCAATGTTCCGATGAAATCCTATAATAATTCTTTTAACGTGAAAACGCTTCCAGAGGTTACAAAGTTTGACCGCCTCTGCTTGGATGATTCGGATGCGTTGTGGAAAGAAAAGATTGAAAAGCTGAAAAAGGCAAAGAGAATTCTTGTGACATGCGGACAGAATAGCTTTGTCAGTTCTGCATTGCAAGAAAGTTTAAATGAGTTTTTCAAAAAGTATAATTCTGCTGTATCAGTTGAGTATATGTCGAACATTGAAATCGAAGAAGGTTTAAATCTTAATGTTTGCATGGATGCTCGATATGTGATTCCGAAAAAGGTAAAAGAATTTTTGCCGGATATTGTTATTTCTTTCGGTGGAAATATCTTTGCTGGAATTAAAGAACAGTTCAGAAAATTTGCAGGAGAATTTGAACACTGGCTGGTACAGGAAGATGGACGAGTTGTTGATTTGTATAAGAGCATTACAACTATTTTTGAATGCAAACCAGAATACTTTTTCCAGTACTGTGTAAAGATGGCTGATGAAAACCAGTTTAATGACAGAGAGTACTATCAGGGCATAAAGAGCTATGTGGATTCTGTTATTTATCCGGATTTTCCGTATTCACATGTGTATGCAATCAAAGAAGTGGTTGAAAAAATTCCGGCGGACTCAATCTTGCACCTGAGCATCAACGATAGCATTCGTATTACAAATTTCTTTAAATTGAATCCTAGAATTAAGACATATGCGAATATCGGAACACACGGTATAGATGGCTGTCTTTCTTCTTTCTTAGGTCAGGCTGCGGCAGGCGATAAACAGAGCTATCTTGTGATTGGTGACTTGGCTTTCTTCTATGATATGAACGCAATGAGACTGCGTCATATAAAGAACAATGTCCATATTTTGCTGATCAATAATGAAGGCGGCTCTGAATTCTATTTCAATCATATGTGGAAGGACGAGGCAAGCGACCTGCACACAACAGCGCGCCATCATACGAAGGCTGAAGGCTGGGTAAAGTCAAACAACTTTATTTATCTGAGTGCACATGACAAGGAATCAATGCAGGAAGCACTGAAAGAATTCATGCGCTGTGACCTAGATAAGCCTGTATTCTTGGAAGTGTTTACTGAAATGAAAACAGACTCAGATGTGATTTATGACTTCTTTGATTTGAGCAGACCAAAAGATGTACAGTCTGAAACGATTCGGAGGAGCAAGGAGTTTATCAAGGCAACTATAGGACAGGAAAAAGCTCAGAAAATTGCAGGGCTTTTCAAAAAATAAGGAGCTTACAATATGGGCTATAAAAGAATCATCAGAAAAATTGCAAAATTTATTTTAGCATCTCAACCGGATGCTTTTGTTCAGGTAAATGTCGGACAGCTTCAAGCAGGGAATATTCTTCAGGGAACTAAAATTGTAATAACCGGTGGAGGTAGCGGCTTGGGCTATGCGATGGCCAAGAAATTCATATCTGAGGGAGCTGAGGTTGTTATATCAGGAAGAAATGCTGATAAGTTAAAGGCGGCAGCTGAAAAACTTGGAAGTTCCAACTGTAAGACTGTAGTAGTTGATGTTTGTGATGTGGCCCATAGTATGGATTTTCTGGAAAAGGCAAAAGAACTGCTGGGTGGTAGAATTGACTGCTTGGTCAGCAACGCCGGCGTTTCGCTACATGAAAATATCTATACGAATGTAACGGTTGAGGGATTTGATAAGCAGTTTAATACAAAATTTAGGGCTGGATATTTTTTAGGAAAAGCATTTCTCGAAATGAAAACAAAGGAAGAGCAGCCTAATGCAGAACTGTTGTATATCACGTCCGAAACGGGTGATCAGGTTTACGATATCCCATACGGAATGACAAATGCAGCATTAAACAGCATGGTAGGGGGTTTTTCAAGAAGAGTGTATCAGCAGGGTATTCGTGTGAACGCGATTGCACCGGGCGTTACCCTCACAGAAATGACAAGAGATTATGCAGAGTCCAGTGACGGAAATCTGTACAGAAACTGTGCATCGGGCAGAACGTTCCTTCCAGAAGAAGTGGCTGAAGTGGCATGTTTCCTTTTGAGCGATGCATCCAAGTGCATTTCTGGTGAGGTGATTCACTGTAATGCTGGAAATCACTTGAAAGCGTTCTGGGATGAGAGCAAATAAGGGGAAGAATGATGGAAAAACCAGTTAGAGTTTTACATATATTGCAGAGGATGGAAGCAGGTGGAACGCAGGCTCTTCTGATGAATATTTATCGAAAAATCGACAGAAACAAGGTTCAATTTGATTTCCTTGTAGAGTATCCGGACAAACAATTTTATGACGATGAGATAAAACAACTCGGAGGAAAAGTTTATTATTCAACAGTTCGAGAAGATCTCAATATTCCGAAATTCACAAAATTGTTGAAGAAAATTTTGAAAGACAATCCAAGTTATAAAATCGTGCATGTTCACACTTATAGCATTGGCTATTTCTGTTTAAAAACAGCAAAAGAAATGGGTGTGCCCATTCGGATTGCTCATTCTCATAATAATGAGACCGTTCACGATTCAAAATATCTTTTCAAACTTGCGCTTCAAAAAATTTATACGATTCATGCAACTGATCTTTTTGCGTGTTCGGAAGAAGCCGGTAAATATTTGTTTAAGGATAAGCCTTTTCAGGTGTTGAAAAATGCAATTGATTCTCAGCAGTTTATTGCAAATGAGAACACGCGGAGAGAAGTCAGACAGGAACTTGGATTAGAGAATAAATTTGTTGTTGGTCATGTTGGACGGCTGCATCCACAAAAGAACCATGATTTTTTGATTGACGTTTTTGCAGAAATCAAAAAGAAAAAGCCAAATGCAGAATTGATTCTGGTGGGTACCGGACCATTGGAAGAAAAGGTACGCAGCAAAGTTGCGGACAAGAATCTGGCAGAGAGCGTGCAGTTTCTGGGCAATCGTAAAGACATGAACCGAATTTATCAGGCGATGGATGTCTTTGTATTTCCTTCGCTGTTTGAAGGGCTTGGAATCGTGGCAATTGAAGCGCAGGCAGCAGGCGTTCCGATTGTTTGTTCCGAAGGATTGCCGCCAGAAACTGATATTACGCCGATCTACCGTAAATTGATGTTGAGTGATGGTGCACAACGGTGGGCAGACGCTGCTCTTGAAATTGCGCAAAACCCTGCGGTGCATACAAATATGCAAAAATATATTATTGATGCTGGATTTGATATGAGTGTAGCAGCAAAGAATATGGAAGAATATTATTTGCATAGATGGGATGAATTCTAAGGATGAATAAAAAAGTAGGCTTTTTAATAATGAATTTTGAAAATGGCGGAGGTACAGAGAGAGTTACTTCTGTCATTGCAAATGAATTAGTTGAAAGAGGATATGAAGTAACCATTATTAGCTGTCAACACGGAAATCACTGTAAATTTGCGATAAATGAAAAAATCAAACTGCACTCCCTTGCAGGAGAAAAATGCGGAAATTCGTTTTTTCGCAAACTTTATGTTGAAAAGCATCTGATTAAATATATAAAAGATCATCACATTGATGTGATGATTGCAGTTGATGTGGCATTGTACCTTTATCTGATTCCTTTGCAAGTGAGAAATCTTTGCAAATGTGTTGCGTGGGAGCATTTCAACTATTATATCAATCCCAATAAGATGGTCAAGTATGCCAGAAAGTTGGCAGCCGAGCATGCAGATTGTGTTGTGGTTTTGGGAAAAAACGATTTGAATAATTACCTGACGCATTATAAGCATGCAAAGAATATTACACATATTTATAACCCAATTGCTGTAGACGCAACAGAGAGTTCACCGTTGGAGCATAAACGAGCAATAGCGGTTGGTCGGCTGAATCAGCAGAAGGGATTTGACATGCTGATTGAAGCATGGTCACTGATAGAGAAAAAAGTGCCAGACTGGACACTTGATATTTATGGACAGGGACCGTTGCAGGAGGCACTTCAAAATAGAATTGATGAGTTGAATCTTGAAAATATTAAGCTCAAGGGATTTTCAGAAGATATCCATAGAGAATATATGAATTCATCCTTGTTCTTTTTGTCATCTCGCTTTGAAGGGTTTGTACTAGTACTAATGGAAGCAATGGCAACTGGTCTTCCAGCAGTAAGTTTCCGTTGCAAAGAAGGCCCGGAAGAAACAATAGATGATGGAGTAAATGGATCTCTTGTGGAAGAAGGAAATGTTCAGCAATTCGCGGAGTGCGCAATCAAGCTGATGAAAGATGAAAAACTCCTGAAAGAATTCGCGGCAAATGCAAAGAAAGATTTGAATCGCTTTGAGACGGAAAGCATTATGGCTCAATGGATGGAATTGTTAAACAATCTGTAAAATAGATTTGGTGGGAGAAAAGATCAAATGAGGATATTATTCACAATCAGAAGCCTTACCGGCGGAGGAGCTGAAAGAGTGGTTTCCGTTTTATCCGGTCTGCTGGCGGATAGCGGCGAAGATGTACATATTATTACCTATAAAAAAACAGATCGGGATTATAAGATTTCTGAAAATGTGAAAATACATGAAATGCCACAAAGACAGGATAGCCCTGTAACGAAGGGGCTGCGAATCTTTGATATGAGAAAAATTATCAAAGAAATTCAGCCCGATGTAATCATTCCATTTGTGGGAACGGTTTTGTATGTATCGTGGTTTGCGACTTTGGGAATGAATGTTCCATTTGTCTTGACAATCAGAAACAATCCATGGACAATGCCCGAAAAGAAAACATCAAGAAAATTCAGGGACTATCTGGCGGACAAATCTTGTGCCATTATGGTTCAAAATGAAGAACAGTCTGAGTACTTTTCGGAAAAGCTAAGGGAAAAATGTTGGGTTGTTCCAAACCCAATCTCAAAAAAGTTTGTTGATAATTATAAAAAAATCTATAACGATAAAATCACAAAAATGATTGCAGTCGGGAGATTGCACGAGCAAAAAAATTATCCGGTCTTATTAAAGGCTTTGGCTGATATCATTCCTGACAGACCAGAGATTACACTGGATATTTTTGGCGAAGGACATCAGGAAAATGCCTTGAAAGAGTTGATTGCAAATTTAGGACTTGAAAAAAATGTCTTTTTGCGCGGCAGAAGTCAAAAGATTGAAGAACAATTGAAGACGGCAGATTTATTTTTGATGACATCCGATTATGAAGGAATGCCGAATGCCCTAATGGAGGCTATGGCTTTTGGAGTGCCATGCATATCAAGCGATTGTAAGACTGGACCGAAGAGTTTGATTTCTTCTCATAAAAATGGCTTACTGTTTCAAACTGAAAATTGTGATGACCTCAAGAAAAAAATAGAGTGGGCAATTGCAAATCCAAATCAAATGGCAGACTACGGAAAACAGGCAAGATGCCGGTTGTTGGAGGACTATTCATCGGAAAAAGCATTGGAAAAGATGCTGATACTTCTGAAATATGTAAAGGAAGGAAAGTAAAATGAGTGAAAAAAAACACGGTATGCGGCGGGTTGCGGGATATCTTGTCAATCATAAATTAATCAATTGGATGCCGGACAAACCGTATCTTCAGATATTTTATTATGCAGAGTTCGGCAAATTCATTGACTTCAAAAATCCACAGACATTCAACGAAAAACTGAACTGGTTGAAGCTGTACTACAGAAAGCCGGAGCTTATCACATTGGTCGATAAGTATGAAGTGAAAAATTATATTGCAAGCAAAATTGGTGAGCAGTATGTCATCCCGACACTTGGAGTGTGGGATAAGTTTGAGGACATTGATTTTGACGAACTGCCAAATCAATTTGTGCTGAAATGCACACATGATTCAGGTGGACTGGTTGTCTGCAAGGATAAATCCAAACTTGATTTGAAAAAGGCTAAGGAGAAAATCGAAAAGTCTCTGGCAAACAATTATTATCTTTGGACGCGGGAATGGCCATATAAAGGAGTCAAGCCGAGAATTATTGTTGAAAAATATATGGAAGATCAGGAAACCGGAGAACTTCGCGATTATAAATTCTTCTGTTTCAATGGAGAGCCGAAACTGATGTTTGTGGCAACGGAAAGAGGCATCAAGAACACAAAGTTTGACTTTTATGATATGCAGTTTAACCACATGAATATTGTACAGCATTATCCGAACTCTGTATCCGCCATCAAAAAACCGGAACATTTTGAAAAAATGATTGAGCTTGCAAAAAAACTCAGTGAAGGATTCCCACATGTTCGAGTGGATTTTTATGAAGCAAATGGTCGAGTATACTTTGGAGAAATGACATTTTATCATTTCGGCGCGATTGTGCCGTTTGAAACAAAAGAGTGGGATAAAAAAATTGGAGATTGGCTGGTACTTCCAGAAAAAATCAGCTAATATGAAAATAATTCAAAGAAAGGATTTTGTGGGGTGCAGGGGCAATCAGCACTTGACGATGGATTGGATGAATGATTACTACAAAAGGCACAAAGATTAAAGTTAAAGATATTACAAATATTTGTTATGGAATCTGTATTTTCCTGTTTGTCATTGGGCAATCATATCTTCTTTCGTCATCTGTAATTCTTGCAACGCTGTGTAGAGGATTAAAGATTGTTGCGGCAACTGTTCCAGTATTGGTACTTTTACGCCACTCAAAGTTCAGTATTCGTAATTTGCTTTTATGGGGACTGATCGCTCTCCTGATAATAGGAAATATATTCTTCAATCAGGCAGACAGTGACTTGATCTATATTGTTATATTCATATTGTATTGTTCAAAGGCAGATCCGGAATCTGTTCTGAAGACTTATTGTATTAGTGCTGGCATTGCAATTGCTTTAGTGATTTTTGCATGGCTTATAGGAATTCTCCCGTCTCAAACTAGTGCAGGACGAGAGTACTTGGGATTCTATTTTGCCACATTCGGTCCGAATCTTTTCTTGCACACAGTTTTGGCGTATATTGCCAGTAGAAAAAACAAAATAAAGTTTAAAAGTTGGATTTTGATTGAAGTCATAAATGTTTGGTTTTATAAGATGACGGATACATTAGCTGTATTTGTTGTTATTAATGCAAGCATTATCCTATATTACTTGTTGAATATTGAAAAGATAAAACAGTTTCTGTTTGACAGATATTTTCCAAGGAGAATGTTAGAAATATTTCCATTCTTTTCAGCAATTGTAACGATAGTAGCACAGTACTTTTATATTGCTCATTATAGTGAGCCTACATTTGTGGCTATAAATGCAGCTCTTTCAAATAGACCTTATTTTGGAAAAATCGCTTTAGAAACGTATGGGGTTTCATTGTTTGGTCAACCCATTACATGGCTGACAGGAACCGATGGCACAAAAGTATCCGGTATGGATTATTTTTATGTTGATTCTTCATATTTGCAGGTGTTAGTAAGATACGGTGTGATAATGCTTGTGGTTTTATGTTTGGCAATGATGGCGGTACAATGCTATAGTGTTCTGACAAAGAATATTTATCTGTGTCTGGGATGTTCTTTGTTCCTCATTCATTGCACAACAGACCCGCAATTATTATCTTTTAGATATAATCCTTTTATTATAATTTCTATTGCCTGCTTTGGAATGATAAAGAGCAAAAAAGAATTTTTTGAAAGGAACCGAAATGAGAAAGAATATGAGTAAGTATGCAGAAGTAATAGTAACGTATAATCGAAAGAAATTATTAAAAGAAAACATAGAAGCACTCTTGAATCAGACATTTAAGGACCATGATATCCTGATTGTTGACAACAACAGCAATGATGGCACAAAAGAAATGGTTGAAGAGATTCAGGACAATAGGATCAAATATTATAATACCGGAAAGAACCTTGGTGGTGCAGGTGGATTTGCTTTTGGTTTGAGAAAAGCCATAGAGCTCGGCTATTTATATGCGTGGATCATGGATGATGACTCTATCCCGGAAAAAGAGGCATTGCAAAGCCTTGTGGATAAGGGACAGGCATTAGATGGTGAGTTTTCGTATCTGGCCTCATTAGTGTATTGGACGGATGGAAAACTGTTTGATATGAATGTTCCGGATTTCCAGTACAACTCCAGATTAGGGCTGGATTTGGACAGAATCAGAAGAAACAAGCTGTTGTTGATTGACACTTGTTCTTTTGTTGGCTGCTTTGTCAATTTAAAATATGCTGAGACAGTAGGATTGCCGATTTCTGAGTTCTTTATTTATGGAGATGATCAGGAGTATACGGCAAGATTGAGAAAATTAGCTCCAGCATATTTGGATTTTGATAGCGTGATCGTACATAAAGCTCCTTCTAATAAAGGGGCAGATGTGGTTTCCGCAGATGAAACACGAATTGATAGATTTTTCTATCAGGCAAGAAATGGAATGTATATCGCGCGGAAGAACGGAAAAGTTGGACGCAGACTCCGTGTTATTGGCGGTCGAATCAAAAGAATTTTGCGGGAAGCACCGGATCATAAAGCAAAAAGAGTTTGGGTAACCTGTAAAGGTACGGTATCAGGTCTTTTCTTTGATCCTCCGATTGAATATGCACACAGGAAAGGAGAATGATTGACCGGAAATGAGTAAGCAAAAGTCTTTGAAATTAAACTTTGTTATGAACTCGATTCTTACAATGTCGCAGTTCATTTTTCCGCTGATTACTTTTCCGTATGTTTCACGTATCCTTCTTCCGGCGGGTACAGGCAAAGTTTCATTTGCAACGTCTATCGTTTCCTACTTTACACTTTTTGCACAGCTTGGAATCCCTACATATGGGATTCGCGCATGCGCCAAGGTAAGAGATAAACGGGAAGAACTTTCCAAGATGGTGCAGGAACTTTTTATTATAAACCTGGTGATGAGTCTGATTGCATATGTTGTTTTCTTCGCCGCAATTTATTATGTTCCAAGGTTTCGACAGGACAAAGAACTGTTTCTTGTGATTGGACTGACAATCTTTTTTAATGCAATAGGCATGGAATGGCTTTATAAAGCTCTTGAGCAGTATACATACATCACAGTTCGTTCCATTATTTTCAAGTTTATTGCAATCGTGGCAATGTTTCTGATGGTACATGAGCAGAGCGACTATGTCATTTATGGTGGAATTTCGATTCTTGCATCCTCTGCCTCAAATATCTTTAATTTTCTTCATGTACATCGCTATATAGACATTAAGCCAACAGGCCATTATAATTTAAAAAAACATTTGAACGCCATTATGATTTTCTTTGCGATGTCCTGTGCAACAACGATCTATACACATTTGGATACAGTAATGCTGGGATTTATCCGTACAGATGCAGACGTTGGATATTATAACGCAGCTGTGAAGATAAAGACGATCCTTGTCAGTATTGTTACATCTTTGGGTGTAGTACTTTTGCCAAGAGCCTCCTATTATGTTGAACACAAAATGATGGATGAATTCTATCGGATTACTAGAAAGGCAATCAACTTTGTGTTTTTAATTGCGACACCGATGGTGATCTATTTTATGCTCTTTGCAAAAGAAGGCGTTTTCTTTTTATCGGGAGATGCCTATGCAGGGGCAATCATCCCGATGCAGGTAATAATGCCAACATTGATTTTTATTGGCTTGACGAACATCATGGGCATTCAAATGCTGGTGCCACTGGAAAGAGAAAAGGTTGTTCTCTATTCCGAAATTGTTGGCATGATTGTGGATGTTATTTTAAACGCACTTCTCATCCCCAAAATGGCTTCCACGGGAGCTGCAATTGGAACATTAGCGGCAGAGGCGGCTGTGTTTATTGTCCAATATGTTGCTCTTAAGAAGGTAGTGAATGAAGCATATCAGCACGTGCATTATGCGGCGATAATATGCTCTGTTTTGGCGGGTGGAGTGCTTGCAATTTTTTTAAAAAAAATGCAGTGGGGAAGCTTTCTGACCTTGTGTACATCTGCGGTGGTTTTCTTTGGAGTGTATTTCTTGATTTTGACGATTGTAAAAGAGCCGCTTGTAATTGAAATGGAAAAGCAGGTGTTTGGAAAAGTATTAAAAAGGCGTTGTAATTTTATGGGAGGAAAGAATGATGTATGACTATTTGATTGTAGGTTCTGGTCTTTACGGTGCGGTATTTGCTCATGAAGCAAAAGCACATAGAAAATCTGTTTTGGTTATTGATAAAAGACCTAATATTGGGGGAAACATATACACTGAGAATATCGAAGGAATAAATGTTCATAAGTACGGAGCCCATATTTTCCACACCAATAATAAGAAAGTATGGAACTACATCACTCAGTTTGCTGAATTCAACCGTTTTACGAATTCTCCCGTGGCAAACTACAAAGGCGAGCTTTATTCTATGCCTTTCAATATGTATACCTTCAACAAAATGTGGGGCGTAGTAACTCCACAGGAGGCAGAAGAAAAGATCAACGAGCAGAGAGCTGAAATCACCGGGGAGCCAAAAAACCTGGAAGAACAGGCTATCTCATTAGTCGGCCGCGATATCTTTGAGAAATTGGTTAAAGGCTATACAGAGAAGCAGTGGGGACGTGATTGTAAGGATCTTCCTGCATTTATAATTAAACGTCTGCCTGTACGACTTACCTTTGACAATAATTATTTCAATGCTTTATACCAGGGAATTCCTATAGGCGGGTATACCAAGATGATCGAGAACCTGTTAGAAGGAATAGAAGTTAGATTAGATACCGATTATCTGGATAATAAGAAAGAACTGGATAAATTGGCGGAAAAGGTAGTCTATACCGGACCGATTGATGCTTACTTCGGATATAAACTTGGATATCTGGAATATCGTTCAGTCCGATTTGAGACGGAACTACTCGATATCCCAAATTTCCAGGGAAATGCGGCTGTGAATTATACAGATCGAGAGACCCCGTGGACTCGCATTATAGAACATAAGTGGTTTGAGTTTGGAAAAGACAATAATGGTAATGATCTTCCTAAAACTGTAATCAGTCGCGAATATAGTTCGGAATGGAAACCTGGTGATGAGCCTTATTATCCGGTTAATGATGATATGAATGGTAGATTGTATTCGGAATATAAAGCGTTGGCCGATTCAGAAGAAAATATCATTTTCGGTGGTCGGCTTGGAGAGTATAAGTATTATGACATGGATCAGGTGATTGCTGCTGCTCTTGATAAGGCAGAAAAGGAATTAGCGTAGCTGTTCTCTACACTGTAACAAACACTTCAGCACGGGGTTATGTATTAATGATGTTATCTGCTTTCAGTGTTACCAGTGCAATAAGGTTTTCCGTTTAAACAATATGGATATATAACCAAAGGAATAAATGCTTATGAAGTTAAAAAGATCCAAAGATGAATACCTTTTTATTAGATAAGAAATCCTTCAGTGTTTGAATAATTACCAATGACCTATCCTCCATAATTGTAGTGAAATAGTCTAAATATTTATCGACTACAATTATAGGCAAAACTTGAGGATCAGGAAATCCGCAGGAATATTTGTTGTCACGGCCCGCGAAAAATGAAAATTCCGTGTCCCATTGAGAAGGAAGTGTCCCAGGCGTAAAAGCGCAGGCAGACTCGTAAGAATCTGCCCGCCAGATGTGCCGCTTGAGGTTGTTTAGATCCTGATTTATATCAGGATCTCTTCCTGCTTTTAGATGTATCCGTTGGAAAATGGGATTTGTATTCGTTCAGCATGTTGCTGACCATACCTTCATCGATCAGGACCGGCTCCGGCGTAGCCGGGGCGTGAGGATCAGTTCGGCGCCGGGATAGGTCTTCCCTTCCGGTACGGCTGGACGTATGCAATGGGTGTTGTCTGGAAAAGAGTGTCCCGGAGCTTTGTAATACATGCCCCTGGCGAGGGTGATGCATCTGCCGATGATGGTAGTAAAGGCATGGATCCCGCCGGTGGTGGTGGAAAGCGCGATCCGGATCAGCGCCTGTTGTTCCGGATAAGTAAAGCGGAGGGCTGCCGATGTTTGTGCGTGGTAAGGTGATTTTACAGCCACAGGGTAAGTGTTGTTGATTTCTTAAAATAGCATATTTATGATCTACTTGCCTGTCAGCGGA
>ERZ1643246.786-NODE-786-length-38550-cov-7.807481_pt1 | contig 38550 bp, 36 predicted proteins | sample MGYA00579265_ERZ1643246 | MGnify/ENA primary metagenome ERZ1643246 (study PRJEB29033, sample SAMEA4952261) | chicken gut metagenome | biome: Broiler Chicken; feature: Gastrointestinal Tract; material: Caecum | place: Ireland | collected 2018 | study: Broiler...
ATAATCCCCGGCTGTATCCAGCTTCCTGTGGTCGTGGGCCTGGATCATCATGGCTCCCGCAGAAAATGCCCGGGGCCGCTCTGCGATGCCCCGGTACAGGGCCTCCACAAAATCCGGAAAAACCTGCGTGTCATTGTTTAAAAGGATCACATACTTCGCTTCTGCCCTCCGGATCCCTTCATTGACAGCCCGGCAGAATCCGAAGTTCTCCGGCAGCGCCGCAATTTCCACTTCCGGGTACCTTTCCCGCACCAGCGCGAGACTGCCGTCCGAGGACCCGTTGTCCACCAGGATTGTATGAAACTCCCGAAAGGTCTGGGCCCGGAGCGCCTCCAGACACGGCTCAAGGAACTGTATTCCATTGTAATTGGGTATCACAACCGCAACTTCCCGCATGGTTTTCTCCTCACCTGGCCCGCAGCGAATAATTCCATTTGCTGAGAGTCAGATTTTTATTGTAACAGGGGTCTCCCGCCTTCAGCAAATCGATCCAGCGGCTTCTCATAAACTCGATTTCTTCCTGGAAACGCCGGACCTTCTCCGGATTATCCTCCGCTCCCCGGGACTTGGATTCATCGTGGTACAGCTCCACTCTCGGGTTATATACCACCAGATACCCGGCCTTCCCTGCCCGCAGGCAGAAATCCACATCGTTGAAGGCCACCGTCAGCTTCTCCTCGAAACCGCCGACCTCTTCATACACGGACTTTTTCACCATCATGCAGGCTGCCGTCACCGCGCTGTAATCCATCTGGATGGATGCCTTGTGCAGATAACCGCTGTGGCTTCTCGGCAGATTCAGAAAGGCGTGGCCGGCTATTCCGCCAATCCCGATAATGATTCCCGCATGCTGCACCGTATTGTCCGGATAATAGAGCTTTGCTCCGGTGATTCCGACCTCCGGTCTCTGACAGTTCCCCAGCATTCCCTGGATCCAGTCCGGAGAGATCACCCGGGTATCGTTGTTCAGAAGCAGCAGATACTCGCCTCCGGCCTCCCGGGCCGCGTAATTGTTGATCGCTGAATAATTAAAGGGATGCTCCCACTTCAGGATCCGGATCCTCTCTTCCTTTTCCAGCTGCCGGTAATAAGAAAAGGTTTCCTCTTCCCGGCTGTTATTCTCTATGATCAGGATCTCATAATTCCGGTAGGTGGATTTTTCCCGGATGGAGCAGATACAGTTCTTAAGGGTTTCGCGCTGATCCCGATTCGGTATGAGAATGCTGACCAGCGGCTCCCCCTGCACCGGATATGTTACATGGTAAAATCCAAAATCTTCTGTCTGCGATACCGTTCCCTTCGTCCCGGTCCGGGCAAGATTTCCCTCAATGGCCCGTCTTCCCGCCTCGTAGGCATACAGTTTGCTGGCCGGATTATCCGCTGTGGAAGCTCTGTGGGTTCTCCAGTGATAGAGAATCCTGGGCACGTGTTCGATTTTTTCCGCCTGCTCCGTACACCGGAACACAAAATCATAATCCTGTGCCCCGTCATACTCCTTCCGGAATCCCCCGGCGCTGGCAATCAGACTCCTTTTGACCACCAGAAAATGACAGATATAATTGTTGGACCGCAGCAGGTCCAGATTAAAATCCGGCTTTAGATGCGGCTGATAATGCTCGCCCGCGTCTTCCGTCACTTTGTCTTCGTCGGTATATATCACATCGGCTCCCCCGCTGATCCTGCAGGCCGTCTCATACAGCGCGTCCGGCGCCAGAAGATCATCGTGATCCAGCAGTCCGACATATTCTCCCCGGGCCATGGCAAATGCCGCATTGGTGTTTTCCGCGATCCCCCCGTTCTCTTTCAGATCCTGAAACCGGATCCGCGGATCCCTGCGGCTGTATTCTGACAGAACCGCCTGCATGGCTGCATCCTCCGGGCTGGCATTTACCAGACACAGTTCCCAGTAAGGATACGTCTGATCCAGCAACGAATCCAGCATTTCCCGCAGAAATCGCTCCGGCGTCCGGTACGCCGGCACCGCAATGCTGATGGTGACCGGATTTTTCCAGTTTCTGCGCCGCTGCTTCTCCAGTGTTTCCCGGGAAGCTCTGTGGGCTTCATACCAGGGGCCGTAGGGAACCTCCTCCGGCTCCATCCTTTCCCGGAGCCTTACCAGGAATCCCTTCAGCCCGTAATGTTTCAGATACCGCAGCCCCTTCTGGATGGTATAGGGCTTTAATTTCTTCAAAAATCTCAGCAGGGTATTTTCTGCCATCTGTTACTCCTTTGGTCCGTCAAATCCAAAAAATTCACGGATACAGTCCACCACATAGGCAGCTTCTTCCAGTTTCAGTGTATAGTACATGGGCAGCCGCATCAGCCGCTCACTCTCCCGGGTGGTATAGACATCCTCCCCGTGGAACCGTCCGAATTTTCTGCCGGCTCCGGCACTGTGCAGCGGAATATAATGGAAAACGCTGCTGACGCCTTTCTCCCGCAGGAAGCGGATCAGGCGGGTGCGGGTGTCCATATCCTGTACTTTTATATAATACATGTGGGCGTTGTGCTTCGCGTAGGCCGGCACCACAGGCTGATCCAGAAGGCCCGCCTCCGCCAGCGGCCGCAGAGTCCTGTGGTACAGCTCCCAGATGGCCATACGCCTGGCGTCAATCTCTTCGCAGGCTTCCAGCTGCGCGTACAGATAAGCGGCATTCAGGTCGCTGGGCAGGTAGGAAGAGCCGTAATCCACCCAGGTATATTTATCGATCTGACCGCGGAAAAATTTACTTCTGTCTGTGCCCTTCTCCCGGAGGATTTCCGCCCGCTCCAGATACTCGTCCTTCTGAAAGAGAACGGCTCCCCCCTCTCCCATACTGTAATTCTTCGTCTCGTGGAAGCTGAAGCAGCCAAAATCTCCCAGCGTTCCCAGCGCCCGGCCCTTATAATACGCATGGACGCCCTGTGCCGCATCCTCCACCACCTTCAGATGGTATCTGGCCGCCAATTCCAGGATTGTGTCCATCTCGCAGGCCACGCCGGCATAATGCACCGGCACGATGGCACGGGTCTTCTCCGTAATGGCGTCCTCGATCAGATTTTCATCCATATTCATGGTATCCGGACGGATATCCACAAAGACGATTCTCGCTCCCCGCAGCACAAACGCATCAGCCGTGGACACAAAGGTGTAGGAGGGCATGATCACCTCATCTCCGGGACGGATATCCGACAGATAGGCCGCCATCTCCAGGGCATGGGTGCAGGAAGTGGTCAGCAGCGCGTATTTTGTGTGCAGCGTATCCCGGATCCATTCGGTACACTTCCTGGTAAACATGCCGTCCCCGCAGATCTTCCCGCTTTCAACGGCTTCTTTTATATAGTCCAGTTCCTTTCCCACATAGGGCGGTCTGTTAAAATCAATCATACTTTTCCTCTCTTATGTAAACTCAGGGCAGCGTGTAGACAATAACCCCCGCGATAATGATCAGATTCCCGAGGATCCTTCCCCGGCTGGCCTTCTCTCCCAGTACAAAAATGGACAGCAGCATGACGAATACATAGGTAAATGTATCAATCACAGCGCCGTACTTCATATCTACCCGGGTATAAGCATACGTATTGGCCAGGAGCACCGCCCCGAAGATGAAATACGCGGTAATCACCCGCCAGTTCAGATACTCTCTCAGGCCGCTGGAATACGTTTTCCTGGCGCTCTGCTTCAGCAGCACCTGGGAAATCGCGGAAAAAAATGTCCCGATAAACATAATCAGCATAAACATGTTATTCATATTTCTGCACCACCATTACTCCCAAAAACACGATACAGATGCCGATAATATTATTGATACTGAGATTTTCATGGAAAATGACCACTGCCCAGATCTGTGACCAGATCAGATAAACACTGCGGTTGGCATAGGCAACCATTAAATCAAATTTTTTTATGGTCTTCTGCCAGGCGATGGCATAAACAAAACAGTTGGCCAGCATCAGGAACAAAAACAGATACAGCTTCCATCCGGACAGGCCATTTTCGCTGAATTCCATGGAGGCCAGTTTGGAGAAAATACTGGTAAAGGAAAACAGCAGGATGTTCAGATGCAGAAGTACATATTTTTTTGCTTTTTTCATCTCTGCTCCACCTGCTTCCTACAAACTTCGATGATTATATCACTTTTCCCTGAAAATCACAATTCTTTTTGGATTTTCAGGGCCGCCCGCAGCCGCTCATAATATTTCTGGAATTCTCTCTCATCTCCGGTCCGCATGATCAGATGGCCGATGCGGTCCGTGCCGTTCTTCGCCGCCGGCAGTTTTTCTCCCGGCGCATAATCCAGCTGCCACTGGATATCTTCCCGGTTCAGCTCTGCCAGACACGCTTCGTCCAGCCTTTCCAGCAGCCCTCCCGTCTCCGAGAACAGCAGCCGGGCCATGCAGGCCCTTTTCCCACGGACCGGGAACTGTACCGGCTCTCCCAGGGCCGCCCGGAGCATCTTTTCATAATAGGAAAATCCGCAGTAGATGGACAGCAGCTCCGGAATGCAGGTGGCGCCGCTGCGGCCGCCGATCTCAATGACCCATACCCGGTCGTCCCTGACAAATACATCCGCATTAAACGGGCAGTTATCCAGTCCCGCCGCGGCAGCCGCCAGGGTGATCTGCCGCTGGATCTCTTCCGAAAGCTCTTCACTGCAGACAAAGGGAAATCGGTGCCCGCCCGGTATGGAAACGCCGCCGACCCGGTACATATCCTTGTCATGGGGAACCAGCAGAACCGGTTTTCCCCCCTGGATAAACCCGTCCACGCCGATTTCATGGGCCTGGATATACTCCTCCACCAGCACATAGTCCCTGTCGCTGACGTCCCTGGCCTCCCTGTAGGCGCTTCGAAGTTCCTCCGGATCCCCGGCTTTCCTGACCCCGCGGCTGCCGGATTTATCCACGGCCTTTACGCAGACCGGATAGCCCAGCCCTGCAGCCGCGGCTTCCGCCTCTTCTTCCGAGAAGACCGGACGGAAGGCAGCCGTAGCTGCGCCTCCCGCCGCAAATGCCTGCTTCATCTTCCATTTGTCCGTAACGGTCTCCGCAGCCTGTGGGGAGATTCCGGAAAGGCCCAGCTGCCCGCACACATAACCGATAGCCGCCACGGCCACATCCGTGCCGGCCGTGCAGATCCCCTGGATCTTCTCCGTCTCGGCGGCCCGGAGGATTCCCTGCAGATCCCGGGTATCCATATGGTAGATTTTATCCGCTAATGCAAATCCCGGATATTTACCCGGGATGCTTACTACAATTGTATACAGACCCATTTCCCGGGCCTTTTTTATCAGGGGCACCTGGTAGATTCCGGCGCCCAGTATCATCATTTTCTTCATTTTTATTCCCCCGGAGAGGGCATGTTTGCCGGATGCTCTCCCCTGTCTTCTACATTGAGGGTTTCCCGGATGATATACTGGGGTGTGTGATTGATGGTCAGCAAAATTTTTCCCAGATATTCTCCGATGATGCCCAGAACCAGAAGAACGATTCCAAAAAAGATCAGGATCGTACAGATCAGCGAGGGCCATCCCATGGGCATGGACGGATCCAGAAACAGCTTGCGCAGAACCGTTGCCACGGCCAGCACAAATCCCACGCAGGCGGAAATTCCTCCGAATATGGAAGAAATTCGGAGCGGGATCACCGAGTAATTCCAATAGGCCATCCACAGCTTCAGCAGCTTCTTAAATGTGTAATTTGAGGTCCCATATTCCCGTTTATGATGCTCCACCACCACATTTCCGATATTGTGGGTCGTCCGGTAAAAAATACCGTCTATATACGGGCTGAAGCCCGGATACTTGACCACTTCTTCCGCCACCGCTCTGGTGATGATCCAGAAATTGCTGGAATGGATCTCCCTGGGCCGTCCCAGCAGAAGCCGGGACGTCACTTCGTTCAGCTTGCTGGACAGATTTTTCACAGCGGAATTTTTCCTTTTCTCGTAGATCCCGTATACCAGATCGTACCCTTCTGCTATCTTAAACAGCAATTTTGAGATCTGAGACGGATGGGTCTGCAGATCATCGTCCATGCCCAGGATCAGATCCCCGCTCACATAGTGCAGGGCCGCCATAAGCGCGTTGTGCTGTCCAAAATTCCGCATGAGGTTGATTCCCTTGACATTGCTGTACTCCCGGCAAAGCTCCCGGATCTTCTCAAAAGTCCTGTCTCTGGAGTTGTCATTCACCAGAACAAACTCACAGGTATAATCCGGCAGACGTCTGAATTCCTCCATCACCATTCTTACAACATCCTGAATCGATTTTTCAGAATTATAGCACGGAATAACCACTGAAACCAACATATTTTACTCCTCTGCTGTAAAGATTCCGCTGCTGACCGCGTCATAAAACAGCGGTGTCCCCCCTGTATGCAGGAAAAGAAGATTTTTCCCCTGTATTTTGTGATCCCGGATATAGCTGCACATGCCGAGAAACGCTTTGCCCGTATACGTGGGATCCATGGGAACGCCCGTCCGCAGATACACCCGGCGGATGCATTCCAGAATCTCTTTATCGCAGCAGCCATATCCGCCTCTGCGGTAGCCATCCTCCAGAATTACTTCCTCCCCGGCGTTTGCAGGAAGCTTACGGCCCTGCCCTGCAAAATACTCTTTCACCCCCTCGAGAATGATCCCGGTTCCCCGTTCCTTTTCCCGGGAGATGGATATCCCTACTATACGCGCCGGATCTCCCTCCAGCAGATGGCCGCAGACGAGGCCGCTCTGGGTAGCTCCCGTTCCTGAGGGAAGGAAGAGAAAATCAAAGGCAGCGCCCAGCGCCCGGCCCTGCTCCAGGATTTCCCTGTAAACCGGCACGTACGCGCCGGCCGCCACCCCCTCATTGCCGCGACCCAGGCTGTTTCCGTAAATATAATAGGGGCGGAATCCCTGCCCCTCCAGCCTGCTCATCAGTTTTTCCACCGTCTCCCGGATCTCTGTTTTCCGGCAGGGAACCAGCTTCGCGCCGGATAATTTCATAATCCAGCTGTTGGCTGTCTCCCCGTGCCCCTCTCCGTCTCCGCCTGTACAGATAATGTAGCAGGGGATCTTCTTCTGATAGCACCGGCTGGCCAGCACACGGCAGAGATTAGACCGGATATCTCCGTATCCGATCAGCGCATCGCAGTCTCTCTCTTCCATGTCCCGGAAAAAAGCCTCCGCAATCCGCACCTTGTTCCCGCCCAGGGAATCCGGAAGAAGATCATCCCTTTTTATAAAAATCCTGTTCCGCTGCTCGTCCTGAAACAGCTCATACAGCGGTGTTGTAAACTTCAATTTTATCACTCCACTTTCGCCATACTCTTCTCAGCGTCTTCTTCTTTTTCTTCTGCGCTTCTTTTCCGATGCCATTTTCACACCGACAGCGGCAATACAAAGCACAATCAGGACTGCCAGCACTACAGCGATGATCCGCATCACGGCAGACACTTCCGAAGCCTTTGTTCCGGACTCTGCAATATTTGCATCCTGCTCTCCTGACTGAGTCCCGCCGTTTCCGCCGCTGCCCTCCGCCATGCCGCTTCCGTCCGCCCCTTCTGTTGGCTCAGATACATCAGAGGCTTCCAGCCGTTCTATATTTTCGTACGCGTAGTCAAAAAGTGCTCTCGTATCCGTCCATTCATTCAGCCCGTCACTCTTCATCACTACGGCAACAAGCTGGCGGCCGTCCTTTTCCGCATAGGTGAGGAGGGTATTGTGAGCCTCATCCGTGTTTCCGGTTTTTCCTCCCAGGCAATACTGATAAAAGAAATCATTTCCGTCCAGAATCATTACATGATGATTCTGGAATACTCTGGTATCCGGGTTCATATTTGTGGGCGGCAGCTCGTATGACTGTGTTTTGATTACCTTTCGAAATTCATCATACTTAAAGGCCGCCTGACCGATCAGCGCCAGATCATGGGCGGAAGTATAGTGGTCGTCCGCATGCAGGCCGCTGGCATTGCTGAAATGCGTATTCGTGCAGCCCAGCTCTTTCGCCCGCTGGTTCATCATATCCGCAAATCCGCTCTCTGACCCCGCAAGATATTCCCCGATCTGTGTGGACACTTCATTCGCTGACTGCAGCATCATAAGATAGAGGCACTGTTCCACAGTCAGGGTCTCTCCCAGCTGCATGCCTGCATTGCTGCTGCCCCAGTAAACATCTCTTACGCCAAGTTCTGTAAACGTTACCTCTTCATCCAGGGATGCATTCTCCAAAGCCAGAAGTGTTGTCATCACCTTCGTAATACTGGCCGGATACATTTGCTTATCCATGTCCTTATTAAAGAGAATTTCCCCGGTGGCCAAATCCATCACCACTCCTGTTTCGCTGGCAATTTCCGGCGGATCCGTCCAGCCTTCCGGGACTGCCGAAGCCTGCACCTCCTGTATCCCTCCCGCAAGGAAAAGCAGCAGAGACAGCACGCAAAACAGAAAGGGCATTCCTTTCTGTTTTCTCTTTCGCTTCACGATTTTTGCCTCCCTTACAGCGCGTCCATTTCCCGGATGGCCTTCAGGTACCTTCCCAGCGCGTCCTGCCAGGAGGGAAGCCGCCTGAAGCCGCAGGCCGTCAGCTTTTCCTTGCTCATGCGGCTGTTAAAGGGCCTTTTTGCCTTGGCCGCGAACTGCTCGGAGCTCACCGGCGTCACCTTCACATCCATGTCCGCCTGCCGGAAGATTTCTTTTGCGAATTCATACCAGCTGCAGAGGCCCTCATTGGTGGCATGGTAAAAACCGTACTTTTCCGTCTCAATCATATCCACCAGAAGCACCGCCAGATCATAGGTGTAGGTGGGGGATCCGATCTGATCTTCCACAACGCTGACTGCTCCCCGCTCCCGGCCCAGACGCAGCATTGTCTTAATAAAATTCTTCCCGTTCACGCCGAATACCCAGGCAATCCGCACGATAAAAAACTTCTTCAGATGGCTGGTCACGGCAACCTCGCCTTCGTATTTGCTCAGCCCGTACATATTCAGGGGATGCCGTTCATCGTCCGGTTCCCAGGGCCTCGTCCCCTGACCGTCGAATACGTAATCCGTGCTGATATACATCATTTTAATATCCAGTTTTTCACAGACCTTCGCTATATTCTCCGTCCCTGTTCCATTCACTTTCCGGCACAGCTCAGCGTTGTCCTCCGCCGCGTCCACTGCCGTATAGGCCGCGCAGTGGATCACCGCCTCCGCATTGGCCTCCGTGATCACCTTCTCACAGGCCTTTGGATCTGTAATATCCATTTCTTCAATATCCACGCCGACTCCTGTATGTCCACGCTTCGCCAGTTCATTCATCACATCGTAGCCAAGCTGTCCCTTCACTCCGGTAACTAAAACTCTCATCTCTGTTCCTCCTGATTTTTCTCTTCCAGGAATATCTTCCTGGTAACAAAATTATAGATCATTACAAGGGCGGTGGCTATCACCTTGGCCGCCACGTAATAGATCTTCAGTCCATCCACCGTACCCCACATGATCAGCTGGTTCAGAAGCAGCCCCAGGGCGCTTAAAACCACAAAAATCAAAAATTCCCGGACCCGGCTGACATTTTTCTTTCCGTGAAACACATACCGCATGCTGAGGATATAGTTGGCAATCACGGAAACGGTAAACGATACCGCATTGGCCGCCAGGTAATGAACCCCCAGCACTTCCTTCAGAAACGTAAGTACGCCGAAATCGATCAGCGTACATACAACTCCCACGATCCCGAATCTCCAGAGCTGTCCGATCAGTTTCCTCATACGCTGTACTCGCTCCCTTCTCCCAGCCCTTCTTCAATGGCCGCCGTAACTTCCCGGAGCGCCTGTTCCTCATCCTCCCCTTCACAGATGACCTCAATCTCATCTCCGCATTTAACGCAGGCTCCCAGAACACTCAGAACACTTTTTGCGTTGGCCGTCCCTCCGCGGCAGCGGAATTCCACCCGGCAGTTATACCGTATGGCCATCCTGCAGAGGTTTCCGGCCGGCCGCAGATGCAGGCCGGAAGGATTCTTCACTGTGACTTTTCTGCTGACCATACTGTCTTCTCCCCTTTCTTTCGTACAGTCCGCTGCCGATTCAGTTATCTGTTCCTGGTCTGTCTATTCTCTCAGCTGCACAGCGATGGTTACATCCTCCACCAGCTCATATCCGGCCGGAAGCACAATCTCCACAGGAACTGTATAATCTCCCGCAGTTTTTCCTGCCAGATCAATAGATGCCGAAATATCCGACACCTGCAGCTCTTCCAGATCCTGCTCGGTTCCCTGTACGCGGATGGCCAGTTCCGCACTGCTGTAGGAGACCGTCAGATTGGAGCCCAGATTGTTCGTCACAATCTGATCCACATCCAGATCGAATTCCTGACTGCCCAGCGGCAGCACCGCCACCTGAACAGTGACCGTTTCACTGACATTGGATGCGAGCATCGTATCCTCCGGCAGCAGATCGCTGATCCGGATATCTGTAAATTCTGTATCGCTGCTGATTCCCTCCACCGATATGAGTTCTGCGGGAATCGTGATTATATTCCCCTGCTGCTTCAGCTCCTCCAGCGCTTCATCCGTGCCGGCCACTGTAATTTCCCCGGGAGTTGTAGTGATGCCGGAAATCTGATACCCTTCCGCCGGCTCACCCTGGGTTTCCACCTGGAATCGGACACCCGATCTCTTTCTCCACAGTTCCACCTGCACCTCAATCTCAGGCACGCCGGTGCCGTCAAAGCTCAGATCATCCTCCAGCGTCGTCTCCGACAGCTCATTATCCGCCGTATCGTAAATTTTCAGCTCAGCCGTCACCGCTCCGTTTTCAGACAGACCGTTTACGTTGATCTCCGCCACTACGCTTCCAATCGTATTTACAATGGACTGGGGCCCGCTGATGGTAACGGAATCCATGCTGGCCCGCATGCTGCCGATCTCGAAATCCTTGTCCGGCCGCGTTCCTCCCGTATCCACCGAGATGGCGAACTTCTGGCTGGCTATATCCTCGATGGTAATAGGAATGGTCTCCCTGGGAAGACTGATATTTTCCCTGGAGATTCCCGGACAGCTCACATCCAGCGGCACGTACACGTAAGGAGTAGACTCCATATCCACGATCTGCGTCAGATCTGCCGTCACTATGATATCCGAAGCCGTCAGTCCGCTGACTGCGGAACGGTTGCCCTCCACGATCACGCTGATGGTCTTATACTGGTCATCGATGTGATAAACCCGTTTTCCATTAGCCACGTATGACGCGTTTCTCACCTGGACCTCCACGCCGGAAATGGAACGCTGAATGACCGGATCGTTATAGTCCACCACTACGTACCAGATTACAATGGCAATAATCACAGAAATAATCTTCAATGCCAGATTTTCCGTCAGCTTAGCGAGCAGATTTTTTTTCATTTTTTCTCCGCTCCTTTCTCTTGCGCCGGGAACTGTCAGCATCTACGATTTTCTGTACCTTATACAGCTGCTCCCTCAGCTCACTGACCGAAACCCCGGTGTGCAGCTCTCCGTCCATGGCATAGGACACGTGTCCTGTTTCCTCAGATACAATGATGGTCAGCGAATCGCTGATCTCACTGATCCCCACACCGGCTCTGTGCCTGGTTCCCAGGTCCTTATTCAGGTTCAGATTATCTGTCAGCGGCAGATAGCAGGTGGCGGCCACCACGCGGTCGCCGCGCACGATCACCGCTCCGTCATGAAGCGGTGTGTTATGCTCAAAAATATTGATCAGAAGCTGAGAAGTCAGAACCGCATCCACGGGGATCCCGGTCTTCTCGTACTCTTCCAGCTTAACCTCTCTCTCTACTACAATCAGGGCGCCGGTCTTCACCTCGCCCATGCTGAAGCTGGCGCTTACCAGCTCTGAAACCGTCTTGTCGCTGAAACGGTCGTTATTATCCGAACTGCTGCCCCAGACCAAAAGATTGGTGATGGGATTCTTGTGCCCCATCTGTTCCAGCACCCGGCGCAGCTCCGGCTGGAAAATAATTACCACGGCAATAATGACAGTCATTCCCAGATTGCCGAATACCCACATGATCACATCCATATTCAGCAGATTCGCGATGACCACAAAAATTACGATCAGGAGAATTCCCTTCAGAAGCATGTAGGCACGTGTATTCTTCAGCCAGAGAATAAAGTGATACACAAAATACGCAATCAGGAGCACCTGAATGATATCTATGATCTCTATCTGCTTTGGCGGTTCCAGCCAGGTCAGCACATGTATCCTGAACCAGTTGCTGACTGCATCCATGCTATCACTCCCTTTCTGATCGGCGGTCACTGACGGCTGATCACAGATCTTTCAATGTCTCTTCCAGTTTCTCACCGTAATCTACTTCCGGACCGGCGCCGTCCTTCTCCGCGCCCGCGGACAGTTCCTCCGTTTCTCCGAAATCTCCGTCCGAAACCAGGCCCCCGCCGGTACTGCGGGGAATCCCCTGCCTTCTGGCTGCTCCCCTCTTGGGCACTGCTCTTACAAAATAATAATATTCATCATCCTCAAACTTCAGACGGCTGCTCCCCGCATAGTCGGGCTGATACACAAAGACTGCCAGAAACCAGGCGATAACGCCTGCCCCGGCCGTTCCGGCCACAGTCACCGGCACCGGCGCGAAGGCCCCTGCGAACATGCCGCCCACCAGAATAATAACCAGATATACCGCACATCCGACAGCCGCCGAAATTGTTTCCGCCCGGTCAATATCCAGTTTCCGCACAGAACTTACGATGAGGGCCGCTGCGGCGCTGGCCAGCACCAGAACCCAGAGCCGGACATCACGGAACAGTCCGTTGCCCAGACTTTCAATAATATCCAGGGCATTTGCCCCTTCCCCCTCATACAGGGGAGCTACGCTCCTCCGAACCACATCTATAAACTGCCAGGATACAACTCCCAGAGCTGCCGACAGGGCCGAAACCGGTCCCCGGAGCATTCCCAGGCCCAGCGGCACCGCAGCCGGAACCCGCAGGAAGAAGGCGGCCGGCGTCAGCACCAGAGCCAGAGCGTCTCCCGGTACAAATCGAAAATACAAAAGCGCCATCAGCAGGTACAGAATTGCCGCACAGGCGCCCACCTCAAGGCCCAGTCCGAAACAGTGGGCGGTGCAGAGCAGAAAGCCAAACACAACAATCCCGTTCAGCGGAAGCACCGCCGAGATCAGCGCCAGCACCAGCACCACAAAAATATTATCCAGCTGTTCCATATATCCCAGGAGACTATTAATGCCCAGGTAGACAAACAGCCCCAGCAGGAACTTCAGCGCCGGGAGTACATAAATATCATACTGCGCATAGAAAATCTCCAGTCTTTTCCGGAGTTCATCAATCTTCGTCATTCTGCAATCCTCCTGCCAGAAGTTTCTCATCTCTGTACAGCTGATCCAGCGCTTTCAGCTTCCTGTAATAATTCTTTACGCGCCTGGCAGCTCTCCCATACCGGAGCCGCGAGATCGTATACACAAGCACAGAATAAAAAGCCAGCACAAACAAATACCCGATCAGCACCGCGCCGAGAAGCGGTATAAAATTCATCTCACTGAGCAGGTTCAGGCACTGCCGCAGATTGCACAGCACGATTCCCGCCAGAAGCAGCACGTACGCCACCGTGGTCAGGAAAAAATTCTTGATCAGGGACAGAGCCGCATAATCTTTTTCTGTATATTTCATGATTTTCAGATCCCGGCTGCCGGTTCCCTGTTCATACTCAGCCAGCTGAAACATCAGCCTGATTCTTTCTTCATCTAACATATCGATACCTCGCCAAGTGTACACAACATTATACCATACTTCTCCAGGTCTGCAAAGGCATTTGTAAAAATCCTGCCCGGTCACGTCTCCCCCGGAGCAATGCAGACACAGACGGCATATACCCGCGCCGTTCCCCGGGCTTTCAGAACACGGGCTACCGCGTCCACCGTACTCCCGGTTGTATAGATATCGTCTACAATCAGAACACTCTTCCAGGCCCCGCCTTCTTTTCCCGGCGCAAACGCCCGCTCCAGATTTTTTTTCCGTTCCCTGTTATCCAGCAGCTTCTGGGCCGCTGTATTTCTGCGCCGTATTACGGCGCCGGCTGCCACCGGGATGCCCATCTCCTGCCCAAGCTTCACCGCCAGCACCTCTGCCTGATTGTAGCCGCGCTTCAGCAGTCTCTCCCGATGCACCGGAACGGGGATCAGGACCTCCGGCTTCCAGCTCCGGATCTGCGCGCCGCAGCGCTGCCGGATCGCGGCGCTGTAAAATCCCGCGTACTCCTGCCGTCCCCTGTATTTAAAGCGCAGTATGGACTGCCGGTACTCTCCCTCGTAGAGAAAGGGCCCGGTGCAGCGCTCAAAGACATGCGCATTCCTCCGGCAGTCATGGCAGTACTCCTCTTCCTCCCGGACCAGCGGCTTGCCGCAGCGAAAACACCTGGGTTCTTCTGCAAATTTCAGCTTTTTCCCGCAATTCCGGCACAGCAGCGGCTCTTTTCCGCCCAGGATCCCGTCACAGAGAGGACATTTTCTGGGATATAATAGTTCTGTCATCCGCAGTAGCTGTTTTTTCAAGAGCCTCCTTTCTCCCCTATCTCTCTTCCTTTTGTTTCCGTATTTCACCCGCCTCCCGGATTCTTTCCGCCAGGGTTGTGTACCTGTTTTCTTCCATCTCATTTTCAATCATAGCCTGAAAGGTTTCCTGGCTTCCGGTGATCACAACACATTTTCTGGCCCGGGTCACCGCCGTGTACAGCAGATTTCTCGTCATCAGCATCCGCGGACCTCCAAGGAGCGGAATAATCACCGCCGGATACTCACTTCCCTGGGCTTTATGTATGGTAGTGGCATAGGCAAGCTCCAGCTCATCCAGCTGCTTAAACGTGTAGTCCACGCTGCGGTTTTCATCGTAGAGCACCGTCAGAAGCTCCGCATAGGGATTGATGGAAGTGATCACCCCCAGATCTCCGTTAAAAACACCCATGCCCTTCTGAAGAGCAATCCCGTGGGAATCACGGACCTCCCATTCCAGCTGGTAATTATTTTTCACCTGCATCACCTTATCTCCCTGGCGGAAAATGCCGCTCCCCGTCTCCTTTTCCGGCTTTCCGGCCGCCGGCGGGTTCAGATATTTCTGCAGAAGCTCATTCAGCCGTTCCACGCCCAGCGGTCCCTTACGCATGGGGGTGAGCACCTGGATCTCCTGGGGCGCGGCACCCACATAAGGAGGCAGCTTCCGGGAAATCAGCGTAAGAATCACCTTCTGAATTACGGGGATCTCCTGCCTTTTCAGGAAGAAGAAATCCCGGCTCTTATTATCCAGCCGCACCTTTTCCCCCTTCTGGATTTTGTGGGCATTGACAACAATATCACTTTCCCGTGCCTGGCGGAAAATGGTTGCCAGCTCCACCACCGGAAAAGCCCCGGACTGGATCATGTCTTTCAGGACGCTTCCCGGCCCCACACTGGGAAGCTGATGCATGTCTCCCACCAGGATCAGGCGGGTGCCGGGAACCACAGCCAGAAGCAGCGCGTGCATCAGATGGATGTCCACCATGGACATCTCATCCACAATAATCACATCTGCCTCCAGGGGATTCTCCGCGTTTCTCTCAAACCGCACATTTGCCGAAGACTCATCCACCGCCCCTGACAGCTCCAGCAGGCGGTGCACCGTGGACGCCTCATGGCCCGTTGCCTCTGTCATGCGTTTGGCGGCCCGCCCGGTGGGCGCGGCCAGGGCAATTTCCAGGCCCTCCCCCTCAAAATAGCGGATCATGGTATTGATGGTTGTCGTCTTTCCGGTTCCCGGGCCTCCCGTCAGGATCATCAGGCCGTTTTCCGCCGCCTTCGCCACTGCCTGCCTCTGCCCTTCGTCCAGAACAATGCCGCTTTCCTTCTCGATCCGCTCAATCTTCCGGCGCACACCTTCTTCTTCCTCCGTGCACACAAGATTCAGCTCCTGCAGCATGCGGGCCGTATTCAATTCCAGATAATATGCTTGGCTGGTGTAGACGATGACAGATGGCTCCTGCCCGGGCCGCTTCTCTTCTTTTAATACAATCCTGCGGTCTATGGCCATATCCATCAGATATTTGTCCAGTATGTCCGATTCGATTCCCAGCAGTTCTCCTGTTCTGTACAGCAGTTCCTGCTTTGGGAGATAGAGATGTCCCTGCGCGGCGGCCTGGCTGAGAACGTAATAAAGGCCGCTTTTTACTCTGTATTCAGAATCCACGCGTATCCCGATTCTGCCCGCGATTTCATCCGCAATGCGGAATCCCACGCCCTGGATATCTTCTGCCAGTTTGTAGGGATTTTCCTTCAGGACCCGGTACAGCGAGTCCTGGTACTGATTATAAATTTTAATGCCCAGATTCAGAGAGATCCCGTACTGAGCCAGAAAAATCATGGCGTTCTGCATCTGCGCCTTCTCGATCATCTGCTCACCGATCTCCCGGGCCTTTCTTTCACTGATACCCTTGATCTCTGCCAGACGTTCCGGCTCTTCTTCCATAATCCTCAGGGTATCCTCTCCAAACCGCCGGACAATCCTGGCCGCCAGGGCGGCTCCTATCCCCTTGACGGCGCCGCTGCCCAGATATCGCTCCAGAGCCATGCCTCCCTGGGGTATTTTTATCCGGCTGACGGATGCGCGGAACTGCTGGCCGTAGGTGGGATGCTCCGTATACTCTCCCTCCGCTTCCATATACTCTCCCTCATGGACGGACTGGAACGTTCCCACGCAGGTCACTTCGCTGCCATCCACGGTCAGATTCAGCACCGTATATCCGTTTTCCTCATTTCTGTATACTATGTGTTCTACGTATCCTTCAATTTTATCCTGCATGTCTGCTCTTATCTGTTTTCAAATTTATTCATGATCTCCACATACTGGCCCGTTCCAAGGGCAACTACCGCCACAGGGTTTTCTGCAGTCACAGTATTAATACCCGTCCGCTCTCCTATAACCTCTTCCAGACCTCTCAGGAGCGCTCCGCCTCCGGTGAGAACAATCCCCCGCTCCGAAATATCGGCCGCCAGCTCCGGCGGGGTCTTCTCCAGCACACTGTGCACGGCCTCTACAATCTGTCCTACGGATTCGGCCAGCGCCTCCCTCATTTCCTCGGAAGACAGGGTCACCGCCTTCGGCAGCCCGGTCACCACATTTCTGCCCTTGATTTCCATGGTCAGATTTTCCGTGCTGTGTCCCGCGTTGCCAATCTGGATTTTTACCGCCTCCGCGGTCTGTTCTCCTATAAAAAGGCCGTGATTTTTCCGCACATAGCGGATAATCGCCTCATTGAAATTATCCCCGGCCACACGGATGGAAGTGGATACCACAATCCCCCCCAGGGAAATCACCGCAATATCCGTAGTGCCTCCGCCGATATCCACAATCATGTTTCCGCAGGGCCTCGTAATATCAATTCCGGCGCCGATGGCCGCCGCAATGGGCTCCTCGATGATCGTCACCTCTCTGGCCCCCGCCTGATAGGTGGCATCCTCCACCGCGCGCCGCTCCACATCTGTTACACCGCTGGGCACACAGATAACAATTCTCGGCTTCCGGAATCCCCTGCGCCCCATGGCCTTCTGTATAAAATAATGAAGCATGCGCTCCGTAATCATATAATCCGAGATTACGCCCTGCCTCAGAGGCCGGATCGCCATGATATTCCCCGGGGTTCTTCCGATCATCTGACGTGCTTCTTCTCCGATCGCCTTCACCTTGTCCGCGTCCTTGTCGTATGCTACCACGGAAGGCTCCTTAAGGACGATTCCTTTTCCCTTTACGTAAACCAGGATACTGGATGTTCCCAGATCAATTCCTATATCTGTCGCCGCTGCCATAATAATCCCCTTTCTGCCTGGTTTTCTTCTATATTAATAGAGTTCGCTTTTTCAGAAATAACGCCTGACTCCCTGCCGGACCAGCTGCCTGTTTATCCAGGCCTTCTCCCGGTATCTTCTAATTATACTCAAATCCCCCTGGGATGGAAAGCATTTTTTACAGATATTTTCTGACATATTTCCCGGTGTAGGAGGCCGGATTCTCCGCTACCTCCTCCGGCGTGCCGGCGGCAATCACCTGCCCTCCCTTGTCTCCGCCCTCCGGACCGATATCAATTATATAATCTGCCGTTTTAATCACATCCAGATTATGTTCGATGACAATCACTGTATTTCCGCTCTCGGTAAGCCGTTTCAGGATATCGATCAACTTGTGCACATCCGCGAAATGCAGACCCGTGGTGGGCTCATCCAGAATATAGATCGTCCGCCCCGTGCTGCGCCGGGACAGTTCGGTGGCCAGCTTGATCCGCTGGGCCTCGCCTCCGGAAAGTGTGGTGGAGGGCTGTCCCAGACGAATATAGGATAATCCCACATCGTACAGAGTTTCTATTTTTCTCCGTATGGAGGGAACATGGTCGAAAAATTCCAGGGCCTCCTCCACGGTCATATCCAGCACATCAAAAATACTTTTTCCTTTGTATTTTACCTCCAATGTCTCCCTGTTATACCGTTTTCCGTGACAGACCTCACAGGGAACGTACACATCCGGCAGAAAATGCATCTCAATCTTGATAATGCCGTCTCCGCTGCAGGCCTCGCAGCGGCCGCCCTTTACATTGAAGCTGAATCTTCCTTTTTTGTATCCCCTGGCTTTTGCGTCCGAGGTGGAGGCAAACAGATCCCGGATCATGTCAAAGACACCCGTATAGGTGGCCGGATTGGAGCGCGGAGTCCGTCCAATGGGAGACTGATCAATGTTAATGACCTTGTCCAGCTTCTCGATCCCCCGGATCCCCTTATGCTTTCCGGGGATTGTTCTGGCACGGTTCAGATCCCTGGCCAGACGTTTATAAAGAATTTCATTGACGAGCGAGCTCTTGCCGGAACCCGAAACTCCCGTCACGCAGGTCATGACGCCCAGAGGAAATTTCACATCGATATTCTTCAGATTATTTTCCGCCGCACCCACCACGGTGATCCAGCCGGCCGGCTTCTTCCGGCTCTCCGGCACCGGAATCTTCAGGCGGCCGCTCAAATACGCGCCTGTGATGGACCGCTCATTCTTCATCAGTTCTTCTGCGGTGCCGATGGCCACCAGCTCACCTCCATGCTGTCCCGCTCCGGGACCGATATCCACCACACAGTCTGCGGCCCGCATGGTATCCTCATCGTGCTCCACCACGATCAGACTGTTGCCGAGATCTCTCAGTCTCTTCAGGGTGGCCAGCAGCTTATCGTTATCTCTCTGATGAAGGCCGATGCTGGGCTCGTCCAGAATATAGGCGACGCCCACCAGGCCGGAACCGATCTGCGTGGCCAGACGGATTCTCTGGGCCTCCCCGCCGGACAGAGTACCCGTAGCCCGGGAAAGGCTCAGATAATCCAGACCCACATCCATCAGAAATCTGAGTCTTGCCCGGATTTCCTTCAGGATCTGTTTTCCGATCCGTTCCTGCTGTTCTGTGAGCTTCAGCTCTTCCATAAACTCCGTCAGCTGATCTATCGGCATGCTTGTGATTTCATAAATATTTTTGTCCCCCACCGTCACTGCCAGGGAAGTGGCCTTCAGTCGCTGTCCCCGGCAGGCCGGGCAGGGGGTAAACCGCATAAATGTCTCATACTCCTGCTTCGTAAGATCCGAACCGGTCTCCCGGTAACGTCTCTCCACATTTTTAATCAGCCCCTCAAAGGCCACATCGTAAACGCCTTCGCCTCTCTGGCCTTTATAGTAGACTTTTACACTGTGGCCTCCGGTTCCGTAAATCAGAATATCGTGAATCTTCTTCGGATAATCCCGAAAGGGAGTATCCAGAGAAAAGTCGTACTCTTTGGCCAGCGCCTCCAGCACCGCCCGGGTATAGCTTCCCTTATCCGTACAGGACTGCCAGCCCATCACCACAATGGCGCCCTCATTGATGGAGAGAGCTGAATCCGGGATCATCAGTTCCTCCGCAAATTCCATTTTATAGCCCAGGCCGAAGCACTCCGGACAGGCGCCAAAAGGATTATTAAAGGAAAAGCTCCTGGGTTCTATTTCCTCCATGCTGATTCCGCAGTCCGGACAGGAAAAGCTCTGGCTGAAATTTATCATATTTCCATCCATTGTATCCACCTCCAGCAGGCCGCCGGACTGATTCAGCACCATCTCGATGGAGTCGGTCAGACGCTTCTCAATCCCCGGCTTCACCACCAGCCGGTCTACTACAATCTCAATGGTATGCTTGATATTCTTGTCCAGATTGATTTCTTCCGTCAGCTCATACAGGTTTCCGTCCACCCGCACCCGGACGAAGCCGCTCCGCTTGGCCTGGGCCAGAACCTTTTCATGGCGGCCCTTTCTGCCCCGGACCACCGGCGCCAGCAGCTGGATCCTGGTGCGCTCCGGAAGCTCCAGAATCCGGTCCACCATCTGGTCCACTGTCTGGCGGCTGATTTCCCTCCCGCATTTCGGGCAGTGGGGAATTCCCACTCTGGCGTAGAGAAGCCGGAAATAATCGTAAATCTCCGTCACAGTGCCCACTGTGGAGCGCGGATTCCGGTTGGTAGATTTCTGATCGATGGAGATGGCCGGCGGCAGCCCTTCAATGCTCTCCACATTGGGCTTCTCCATCTGGCCCAGAAACTGACGGGCATAAGAAGAAAGACTTTCCATATAGCGTCTCTGGCCCTCCGCATAGATGGTATCAAAGGCCAGGGAACTCTTTCCGGAGCCTGACAGGCCGGTGAGCACCACCAGTTCATTTCTCGGTATATCTACATCCAGATGCTTCAGATTGTTCTCCGATGCGCCGCGTATTCTGATAAACTGCTTTTTCTGTGTCTGTTCCATAACAACAATCTCCTCTGTGTCTGAAGGATTTTCTCCGGTTCATCATATCACACAACTTTTATATTGGCAAACGTCTGTTCTGTTTCTACAGAAACTCTGCCAGCACCACATTGCTCAGCGAAATTCCCCTTCTCGTAAACCGCAGTCTCCCACTTTTTTTCTCCAGCAGTCCCCACGCCTCATAGCGTTCCAGAACCCCGGGCCAGATTTCTTCTGCCTCTTTTCCAAAGGTTGCCCGGAATTCGTCCAGCGAAATGCCGTCCGTAAGCCGCAGACCCAGAATCATATATTCTGCCTGCTCATCCTCTGCGGTAAGCCTCTCCTCCTCTCTTCGGATCTCCTCCGGCCTGCCGCCGGCTTCCAGGTATTCCTCCATCCGGTCCGTATTGCGGAACCGCCGGTGCTCCCAGAGAGAGGCAGACCCCAGCCCAAGGCCCAGGTACTCCCTCCCGGTCCAGTAACCCAGATTATGGCGGCACTGGTATCCCTTCCTGGCATAATTGGAAATTTCATACTGTCCATACCCATATTCTCCCAGTATTTCCTCCGTGCGCTCATACATGCGCCGCTCCGTCTCTTCATCCGGAAGGGCGAGGGTTTCTTTTTTTTCCCAGAAGGGCGTGCCTTCCTCCAGGATCAGGCTGTAGGCGGATATATGCTCCGGTCCCATCCCCGCCACACGGCGCAGGCTCGTCTCCCAGGACAGAAGCGTCTGCCCCGGAAGACCCGACATCAGATCCACATTCACGTTCTGAAAGCCTGCCTCTCTGGACAGCCGGAAGCTTTCTAGAAATTCTCCGTACGTATGGATCCGGCCCAGTTTCCGCAGCTCCTGATCCTCCGTGGACTGGCAGCCCAGGCTGATCCTGTTAAAGCCTGCCCGGCGGCACTGCAGAAGCTTTTCCCTCTCCAGAGTTCCGGGATTTGCCTCCAGCGTAATCTCACAGTCCCCCTCCAGCTGAAAATTTTCTTCTATGGTTTCCAGGATTTCCGACAGCTGCCCCCCCGTCAGGAGGGACGGCGTTCCGCCTCCAAAAAAGATGCTGACGATCCGGCGCTTACGCATCGCTTCCTCCGTCTGCCGGATTTCCTGCTTCAGCGCCGCAAGGTACCGATTCCTCGTATCTTCTTCCGCCGGTCCCGACAGGAAATCACAGTATCCGCATTTCCTGACGCAAAAAGGAATATGCACATATAATTCCAGTTCTCTGTTTTCACCCTTCATGGCCCCATCCGTCCTCTGAAAATACCATGCAGAAACAGGTTCCAGAACACGCATCACACCGAAAATGTTCTGGAACCTGCCACTTGCCGTATTCTTTATTTATCATCCAGCTTCAGCACACTCATGAAAGCCTTCTGTGGAATCTCCACATTGCCCACCTGGCGCATCCGCTTCTTACCTTCCTTCTGTTTTTCCAGCAGCTTCTTCTTTCTGGAAATATCGCCGCCGTAACACTTGGCCAGCACATCCTTGCGCAGAGCCTTTACCGTCTCCCGGGCAATAATCTTCGAGCCGATGGCCGCCTGAATGGGAATCTCAAACAGCTGCCGCGGGATTTCCTCCTTCAGTTTCTCACACATTTTTCTGCCGCGCTCATAGGCAGAGCCCTCAAATACAATAAAGGAAAGGGCGTCCACCTCTTCCCGGTTCACCAGGATATCCAGCTTCACCAGACTGCTCCTCTCATACCCCAGCAGCTCATAGTCGAAGGAGGCGTAGCCTCTGGATCTGGACTTCAGCGCGTCAAAGAAATCATAAATAATCTCATTCAGGGGCAGATGATAGTGGAGCACCGCCCGGGACTGCTCCATGTACTCCATTCCCTGATACTGCCCGCGCCGCTCCTCACAGAGCTGCATGATGGGGCCGATGAATTCCGTCGTCACCATGATCTCGGCCTTCACCACCGGCTCCTCCATATAGTCGATCTCCGAAGGATCCGGCATGTTGGACGGATTCGTCAGATCCACGCAGGTGCCGTCCGTTTTATGAATCTTATAAATAACGCTGGGCGCCGTAGTAACCAGATCGAGATTGTACTCTCTCTCCAGCCGCTCCTGAATGATTTCCAGATGCAGAAGCCCCAGAAAACCGCAGCGGAAGCCAAAGCCCAGCGCCGCGGAAGTCTCCGGCTCATAAAACAGGGAAGCATCGTTCAGCTGCAGCTTCTCCAGCGCATCCCGAAGATCCCCGTATTTCGCGCCATCCGCGGGATAAAGGCCGCAGTAGACCATGGGATTTACCTTTTTATATCCCGGAAGGGGCTCGCTGCAGGGCCGTTCATCGTCCGTGACCGTATCTCCCACCCGGGTGTCCGCCACATTCTTGATGCTTGCCGTAATATATCCCACCATTCCGGCGGACAGCTCTTCGCAGGGAATCATCTGCCCCGCGCCAAAGTAGCCGACCTCCACTACCTCTTCCACCGCGCCGGTGGCCATCATCCGGATGCGGGTGCCCTTTTTCACACTTCCCTCCATGATCCGGCAGGAGATGATCACTCCCCGGTAGGAATCATAGAGGGAATCAAAAATCAGCGCCTTAAGCGGTGCTTTCGGATCCCCCTTCGGCGCCGGGATCTTCCGGACAATGGTCTCCAGCACCTGCTCCACATGCAGGCCCGTCTTGGCCGAAATCTGCGGAGCGTCCTGGGCCTCGATGCCGATCACATCCTCGATCTCATTGATCACCCGCTCCGGTTCCGCGCTGGGCAGATCAATCTTATTGATCACCGGAAACACATCCAGATCATGATCCAGGGCCAGATATACATTGGCCAGGGTCTGGGCCTCGATGCCCTGGGCCGCATCCACCACCAGCAGAGCCCCGTCGCAGGCGGCCAGGCTTCTGGATACCTCGTAATTAAAGTCCACATGGCCGGGCGTATCGATCATATTAAAAATATATTCCTCCCCGTCCTGGGCTTTATAGACGGTCCGGACCGCCTGAGCCTTGATGGTAATGCCTCTCTCCCTCTCCAGCTCCATATTGTCCAGCACCTGGTCCTGCATCTCCCGCTGGGTCAGCAGGCCGGTCATCTCGATAATCCGGTCCGCCAGCGTGGATTTTCCGTGATCAATGTGGGCAATAATACAAAAATTGCGAATTTTATCCTGACTTATCTCTGCCAAAGCAGTTTCCTCCAACAAATCTCTTTCAAACACCGTTAGCCTTACTATTATACATAAGATTTAACTGCCCTGCAAGACTTTGTTCAGGATGTAGGCAAAGGGATCCATGGCGTTCATGGCCTCCTCCACCGTATTTGTCTGGGCCCCCACCTCCAGCAGCACGGATCTGGGCCGCAGATGCAGATTGTAGCGGTATCCCTTCAGGTATATACAGCGGGTAAAGTCCGGAAAATACTGTTTTGCTTCATATTCCATCTGAAATGAAAAAGCCAGATTGTCTTCGATATAGGGATTGGGCAGATAGCCCAGCTCCCCGTCCTCGGCTGTTTTTGAAAGGCCGTTAAAAAACATGACCTTCGCTGTCGGAACTCCGTTCACATCCGTCACCAGGCGGGTATCCTCATTCACTCCGTCCCGGTGCAGATCGATCACCACCTGAATGGAGGGATTTTCCTCCAGAATCTGCTGGATCACCGGAAGCGCATAATCATAAGCCTTGCTTCGGTCCAGGACGCCGTCCACAAGATCAAAGGAATCCATATTGTGGATTACCTGGTACCCGTACTGGTCCCGCAGAATCTGAGCCAGATGCTCCCCCACCCCGATCACTGTGGTATTCACATCCCCCTCCACGGAATCCGCGAAGCCCTCCTGGGAGTGCGTATGGTAGATAAGAATCTGGGGCTGGGCGGAATCCCGCTCAAGGGTCAGATCCTTTTCCAGAAAAGTCCCCGCGTTTAGCTGTGCCGCATCTGTAACGGTATTGGGGTCCACAACAAAAAATTCGTTCAGCAGATATTCGTAATTCTGCAGATTTTCCACCGGAATCTCCGCCACAGGCTGAAGCTCGGGGCTGGCCGCTGTCTCCTGCTCCGCGGGCGTCTCTGTCTCCGGCACATCCTCCGGCTGCCGGCTTTCTTCCTCCGCCTTCCGGCTGTTTTCCTCCTGGATCCGCTCTGCGATTCTCTTTTCATTTTCTTCAATCATGGCCTGAATGGTCGTATCATCCTCTACCACATTTTTTTCTTCCGTTCCCGCAAAAAAAGTAAAAAATGGCAGCTGTTCCCGGGCCCAGCCGGCCAGCTCCTGCAGCCATCCGCTCTGTTCTTCCTCATAGACACTCTGGGGCAGATACAGGGAGAGCGCCGCCTCCCCCGCCTGCAGGCAGGCCGATGCCGCCATACTTTTCCCCTTTCTCCAGCCGTCTTCCCGCAGCACGGAAATTCCTTTTCCCAGCAGATAGAAGCTCATTGCGGAAATACAGACGAGCAGAACTATCCGGGCCGTCTTCTGTCCGTCCCTCATGCAATCACCTCATAGTTATATATGAGACAAACTTCCGGAATACGACTCTCTTTTTAAGGCCATATTAATTCCCTCCGACAGAGTAAAGCTCAGCCGGGCGATGGTTTCATCAATGTCCTTCGGCGTGACGAACATTCCCCGGAGCGCCGGACTTACCAGTTCCGAAAGAAATTCATCCATCTCCGCATCCTCCAGGGCCTCCAGAAGATTCGACACCGCATCGTGGACGATGGTTCCGGCATCCACCACCGTGGGAACGCCTATGCCGATCACGGGAACGTGGAGGGTTTCCTGATTCAGACCGCAGCGATGATTGCCTACACCGGAACCGGGAGAAATTCCTGTATCCGTAATCTGGATGGTGCAGTTCAGCCGCCGCGTATTCCGCGCTGCCAGCGCGTCAATGGCCAGCACCACATCCGGCTCCGTTTCCCGGATAACTCCCTGCAGAATTTCCAGGGTCTCCATGCCGGTCTGGGCCATAACCCCGGGAACCAGGGCGCTGATCATGGGGATTTTCCCGTCTCCCAGCGCCCTTTCCCCATATTCCCGTATCATATGTCTTGTGATATGCAGATGCTCCACCGCGCAGGGACCCAGCGCATCCGGTGTAATGCTTCTGTTTCCCAGCCCTACCACCAGGACGGAGTCCATTTTCCGCGGAAGCAGCAGCGTCAGCTGCGCGGCCAGGGCCCGGGATATTTCTCTGTGAATTCCCTCATCCGGCACCGCCAGATTCGGGGCTTCCAGCGTGATATACACGCCCTGCGGTTTCCCCATGGCTCTGGCTCCCGATTCCGATTCAATCTTCACAACAGTTGTGACGATTTCTCTTTCCCGGTCTTCCTGCCTGCGGATCACCACGCCCGCAATTTCCACGTGATCCTTCTCAAATTTTTCTCCGTTTTCCAACGCCAGGTCTGTACGCACTCTGTACCTTCCAATCATACTCTTCTCCTTCAGGCATCCCGCCAGTTTTTAGCCGTCCTCCGGCCTTCTGACACATAGGTTCTGCAATTTTTCCCGAAATATGTATTGACAAAAACCTCCAAATCGCATAGAATAAATAAGCATGTTTCATCGGAGGTTTCCGTGTCTGCTCCGATGTACGGATAGAAAAGAATTCAGAATATTGGAGGTGTACAGTTTGGCTAACATTAAGTCTGCTAAGAAGAGAATCCTGGTAAACAGAACAAGGGCTGAGAGAAACAAATCCATTCGTTCAGCCGTTAAGACATCCATCAAGAAGGTAGAAGCTGCCGTTGCCGCAAAGGACAAGGAAGCTGCCGCAGCTGCTCTGACAGCCGCTATCTCTACCATTGATAAAGCGGAGACCAAGGGTGTTTACCATAAAAACAATGCGTCCAGAAAAGTTTCCCGCTTAAGCAAAGCTGTAAACTCTATCGCATAAAGAAAAACGTATGAGGATCCCGGCTGATACCGTCCAGCCGGGATCCTTTTTTGCTGCCCGCGCATCCCCCTTCCCGCACATCCCCGCCCTCCCCGGCCGCCGGAAAACAGCCGTCTCCCAGCAAGAAATGGCACTTGTCATGGAAATCAAACTTCGCTATAATATGACTATGTTATGCATGGAATCAGGGACCTTATAGCAAATACGCTATAGGAGAAATGCAGAATGAAAAAAACTTATATCCGCGCTGCGCTTCTGGCGCTGTGCTGCTGCCCGCTCGCCGCCTGCGGAAGGGAAGCGGTTTCCTATGAGATCGCCGCCGTTTCCGAAGTACAGGGGGAGACAGCCGTATCTTCGGCAGATCAGGAGTCCGGTGAACCGGAAACCATCTTTGTATATATCTGCGGAGCGGTCCGCAGCCCCGGTGTCTATGAACTTCCCCGGGGAAGCCGGGTCTTCTCAGCCGTGGAGGCGGCCGGAGGCATGACGGAGGAGGCGGATTCCCGGCTCCTGAATCAGGCCGGAATTCTGGAAGACGGACAGCAGATCACTGTTTACACAAAAGCGGAAGCGGAATCTCTGCCGTCCCAGGAGCAGTCTGCCCGGTCGGAAACCGCCGGAAAGGTGAACCTGAATACCGCTTCCATGGAGAGCCTGATGACGCTTCCCGGCATCGGCGAAGCGAAGGCCCGGGCCATCCTGGACTACAGGGAGGAGCAGGGAGGCTTTCAGAGCATTGAAGAAATTCAGCAGGTGGAAGGCATCAAAGAGAAAGTCTACGAGAAAATCAAAGAGCAAATAGAAGTATAGGAGTGCAAAATGGCTAAAAAAGTACTGGTTGTGGATGACGAAAAACTGATCGTAAAGGGAATCCGGTTTTCACTGGAACAGGACGGCATGGAGGTGGAGTGCGCCTACGACGGAGAAGAGGCCCTGAATATGGCCAGGGAGAAGGAGTACGACATCATCCTGCTGGATCTCATGCTGCCGAAGCTGAACGGGCTGGAGGTCTGCCAGCAGATCCGGGAATTCTCCAATGTACCCATTGTCATGCTGACGGCCAAGGGCGAGGATATGGATAAAATTCTGGGACTGGAGTACGGCGCGGACGATTACATCACAAAACCTTTCAACATTCTGGAGGTAAAGGCGCGCCTGAAGGCGATCATGCGGCGTACAGCCAGACCGGTACAGCAGGAGGAGAAGGCAAAGGTCATTCAGGTGGGCGATCTGAAGATGGACTGCGAAAGCCGCCGCGTCTTCATCGGCTCCCGGGAGATCAATCTGACCGCCAAGGAATTCGATGTGCTGGAACTCCTGGTCTTTAATCCGAATAAGGTCTACAGCCGGGAAAATCTGCTGAACATTGTCTGGGGCTACGAGTATCCGGGAGACGTCCGCACAGTGGATGTGCATATCCGGAGGCTTCGCGAAAAGATTGAAGAAAATCCCAGCGAGCCGAAATACGTTCATACAAAGTGGGGAGTTGGTTATTATTTCCAGGCGTAGTACAAAAAAAGGATGGAAATTCCTGCGAAGCGTCCGGTTCCGCATTATGGTAATCGTAATCCTCATGGGCATCATTCCCAGTATCCTGGTGGAAAATGTTGTAGTCCAGAGCTATGAGAACCGGGCGCTGTCCCAGAGAACCATCATTGTAAAAAATCAGAGCAATATCATCAGCAATCAGCTGGTTCAGCTGAATTACATGGAAGATCCCAGCAACGCCGTCATCAACGGAGAGATCAGTATGCTGACCAATATTTACGAGGGGCGTATTCTGATCATTAACCGGGATTATAAAGTGATTAAGGACTCCTACGAGCTGGACCGGGGGAAGTATCTGATCTCCCGGGAAGTTATCGACTGTTTTAACGGCAAGGATACCAGCCAGTACGACAGGCGGAACCAGTATATTGAAATGACTGTGCCCATTTCCGATCCGGAATCCACAGACAAGGAAATCGTCGGAGTCATGCTGATCAGCGTCTCCACGGTGGAGATCAATGCCAGCAAGGATATGCTGGAGCAGCGGGGAATTATGATCCTGGGCATTATGGTTGTCCTGATCCTGGTGCTGAGCTATATTCTTTCCGGTATCCTGGTAAAACCCTTCCAGAAGATCACCCGCTCCATCGAGGAACTGACAGACGGCTATCTGGATGAAAGCATCTCCGTGCCGGATTACCTGGAGACAGAGCTGATCACGGACGCGTTTAACAAGATGCTGGCAAAAGTGAAAGCGCTGGACGATTCCCGTCAGGAATTCGTATCCAACGTATCCCATGAGCTGAAGACGCCGCTGGCTTCCATGAAGGTGCTGGCCGATTCCCTGAATATGCAGGAAAATGTACCGGTGGAACAGTACCGGGATTTCATGCAGGATATCTCGGAGGAAATCGACCGGGAAAACTCGATCATCACGGATCTGCTGTCTCTTGTAAAAATGGACAAAAAAGCGGCGGATCTGAACATTGAGTCAGTTAACATCAATGAGCTGCTGGAACTGGTGCTGAAACGGCTGCGCCCCATCGCCACGCGTCAGAACATTGAACTGGTGCTGGACAGCTTCCGTCCGGTCAACGCGGAGGTTGATTCTACCAAGCTGACCCTTGCGTTTTCAAATCTGGTGGAGAACGCAATCAAATACAACAAGCCGGAGGGCGGCTGGGTGCGCGTCTCTCTGAATGCGGATCACAAATATTTCTACGTGACTGTGGCTGATTCCGGAATCGGAATTCCTGAGGAAGCGCTGAATCATATTTTTGAACGATTCTACCGCGTGGACAAAAGCCATTCCCGCGAGATTGGCGGCACCGGTCTGGGGCTGGCCATTACCCGCAGCGCAATCGTCATGCACCGCGGCGCGATTCGGGTCTACAGCAAGGAGAACGAGGGCACAACTTTCTCAGTCCGGATTCCGCTGATCTATATGGCATAGGAGGTCAGGCAGATGAAACGATTTTTGACGTGCCTGCTGGCTCTTTTGACGGCAGCAGGGCTGGCCGGATGCACGGCGAACGGCAGCGGAGACAACAGTCCCCGGTACTGTCTCTATTCTCTGAATGAGGAAGGAAATCAGCTGGTGGAACGGGACTATGAACCGGCCGGCCAGTCCTCCGAAGAACTGATCGCAGAATTTTCGGCAATCCTGGGGGCATCCTCCCCGGATGACCCCTCCGCCCTTCTTCCGGAAGGCGTCTCTATTGAAAACTATGAACTGGATGAGGGTGTTCTGACTCTGGACATGAGCAGTGGATACAGCCAGATGGACCGTTCCCGTGAGATTCTGGTACGGGCAGGACTGGTCCAGACCTTTCTCCAGATCGATGGCATCTCTCAGATACAGATCCTGATAGACGGGGAACCGCTGACGGATTCCTCCGGCCAGGAGGTGGGTCTCCTGGACAACGACAGCTTTGTGGTGAATTCCGGGAAGGAGATCAACACCTATGAGAACACGCAGCTGACTCTGTATTTCGCGGATGAGGCGGGAGAACATCTTGTTCAGGAGCAGCGGAACGTTTATTACAGCACAAACCTGCCTCTGGAAAGGGTTGTGGTCGAGCAGCTGGTCCGCGGTCCTTCCGAGAGCGACCACTATGCGACCCTGCCTTCGGAACTGAATATTCTCAGCGTCACCACCTCCGAAGGTATCTGCTATGTAACTTTTGACGAAAGCTTTACCGCCTCCGCGGCGCTGATAAATCCGGAGCTGGCGATTTACTCAATCGTGGAATCTCTGTCGGCTTCCTGCCATGTAAACCGAGTACAATTTTCCATCAACGGAAAAAATGATATTCTCTTTGGCGATACCATGGATTTAAGTCAGCTGTATACGGCGGACGGCAGTCTGATCGAAGAGGAATAATATTGAAAAAAAGGCCTTTATGCCTGGCGTGTATCGGCCTTATGACCGCTATTTTTCTGATGAAGCTGGCCGGTCTCCCGATCTTCGGCGAGCCGGCCGGCACATCTCTGATCGAAGACGCGGTCAAAGAGGAAACAGAAATACACGTCAGAGGACAAATCTCGCGGCGGGAACAGAAGCCAAATTCTGTCCGCTACTATCTGAAAAACACAATTCTTTTTTTTCACAATCAGGAAATCCCCTTAAACACCATTTATCTGACTGTTCAGAGCACGGAAAAATATCCGGTAGGCGCCGAGATTCTGGCCGCCGGCGTGCTGGACAAACCGGAATCCGGACGGAATCCCGGCCAATTCGATGCCCGCTCCTACTATGCCTGCCAGAAAATATTTTATTTTGTCTGGGCCGAAAATATCCGTCTTCTGAAAGCGCCGGCTCTCCCTGCGGGAGAATGGATGGCGCAGCTCCGGGAATCTCTTTCGGAAAGAGTTTCTCTGGCCCTGCCCGGCGGACAGGCAGGCATTCTGGCCGCCATGCTCTGGGGCGACCGGAGTCTTCTGGAGGAAGACTCCAGAATCAACTATCAATTCGGCGGCGTATCCCACATTCTTTCCATATCCGGGCTCCATATAAGTCTCATGGGGCTGGCTCTTTACCGGTTTGTCCGGCGTCTGCTGCCCCTGCGCCTTCCGGCCGCCGCCGCGGCAGCGGCCGTTATGCTCTGCTACTGTCTGTTTACGGGCGCTCAAGCCGCCACAATCCGCGCCTTCCTCATGTTTTCCGTAAGCCTTGGCGCCCAGCTGACCGGCCGGAGCTACGATATGCTCTGTGCCCTGTCCCTGTCCGGAATCCTGATTCTTCTGGAAAATCCCGGCATGCTTTTCTACAGCGGCTTTCAGCTTTCCTTCACGGCAGTCATTGCCGTGGGCGTCGTAAGCCCCGCCGCAGTCTCGCTCCTTCCAAAGCCGGGACACAGGAGCGGCCGTCTGAGACGCCTGACGGCCCGCGTTCTGGAAACCGCACTCTCCTGCGGTGTCGTCTGGGCCGCCGCCCTGCCGCTGACCGCCTACTATTTTTATGAGATTCCCCTCTGGAGTACCCTGATTAATCTGCTGATGCTCCCCTTTATGGGGGGACTGATGATCCTGGGACTGGCAGGCAGCTGCGCGGCCCTCTTCTCCCTGCAGGCAGGGCGGCTTCTTCTGTACGCCCCGGGACTGCTGCTGGAAATCTTTGAGTCGGCCATGGAGCTGCTGCGCCGGCTGCCCGGCGGCCTTCTTATCTGCGGCCAGCCCAGGCCCTGGCAGGTGGTTCTCTGCTACGCCGGCATCGGACTCTTTGTCTTCTGGTGCCGGAGACGCGCCGAGGGAAAATCCGTCCGGAAAATCTCTCCGGCGCTTCCTTCGGCAGCTCTGCTCCTGTGCAGCCTGCTCTTTTTTAGACGGGAGCCTGCCTTTTCCCTAACAGCTCTGGATGTAGGCCAAGGAGACTGCCTGGCCCTCCAGGCCGGCAGCGTCCACTTCCTGGTGGACGGCGGCAGCAGCAGCGAATCCCTGGTTGGAAAATACCGGATCCTCCCTTACCTGAAGCAGCAGGGAATCCGCCGGCTGGAGGGGATTTTTATTACACATCCCGATGCGGATCACATAAACGGAATCCAGGAGCTGCTCCAGGCCATAGCGAATGGGGACACCCAGCTTTCTGTAAAACGGCTGTTTCTTCCGGAGTGGATGCAGGGAAGAGAGGGAACGGAAGCGCTGACCCGGCCTGCCGCCGCGGCAGACGTGCAGGTCTCCTATCTCCGGGCCGGAGATCTTATCCGGACCGGCAGCTGCAGGATCCAGGTTCTGTATCCAAAACCTGGGCAGACAGTCCCCTCCGGAGAGGAAAACAGTGCTTCTCTGGTGCTGGCCGTTCATTATAAGGAAATGGACTTTCTTCTGACCGGCGATCTGGAGGGCCCGGGAGAAGAAGCTCTCGCGGACACCCTGACTGCCTGTGAATATCTGAAAGCCGCTCACCACGGATCCAGGAATTCCACCGGCGAAGCTTTTCTGGAAGCCGCCGCGCCGGCGGTCTGCGTCATTTCCGCCCCGGAAAACAGCGTGTACGGCCATCCTCACCGGGAAACTCTGGACAGGCTCCGGCAGGCGGGTACCCGCATCTTCTGCACCTCCCGGTGCGGAGCCATCCGGGCGGTGACAGACGGACAGACAATCGAAGTATTTACCTTTCTCTCTGAATATGATATCCTATAACCATTCGGTGAAAGTATTTTCCACCCCCGAAAACGGAATACAGAATAGGACATATTATGGATTGTTTATATATTATTATTCCTGCCTATAATGAAGAAACGAATATCGGACGGGTACTGGAAGAATGGTATCCGGTGGTGGAGCGCCATAATGCCGGGGGGCGCTCCCGCCTTGTTGTAATCAATGACGGCAGCCGCGACCGCACCGGCGCGATCCTGGACGCCTTTGCCGCAGCCCATCCCCTGCTTCTCCCCCTCTCGGAACCGAACCGGGGACACGGCGGAGCGGTCCTGCGGGGATATCATTTTGCGGCAGAGCAGGACGCGGACTACGTCTTTCAGACAGACAGCGACGGCCAGACACGGCCGGAGGAATTCGAAAAATTCTGGAAACACCGGAAGGAATTTGCCATGGTGATCGGCGACCGCAGGCACCGGCAGGACGGCTTCTCCCGGGTGCTGGTCACCCGGGTGCTGCGCCTGGTGCTCCGCCTGTGTTTCCGCGTCAAAATACGCGATGCCAATACTCCCTACCGGCTGATGCAGATACAGCCCCTGCGGCAGAATCTCCGGCTGATTCCCAAAGATTTCGGCCTGTCCAACGTGCTGCTCTCTGTCCTGTACGCCAAGAGAAAGCTGCCCGTCCTGTATCTTCCCATCACCTTCCGGCCCAGACAGGGGGGTGTAAATTCCATCAATCTGAAACGTATCTTCCGGATCGGCAGGCAGGCGCTGGGAGACTTTCTGCGGCTGAACCGCCGTCTGGACAGAATGCTGAAAGAAGGTGCACATGAAAGAGATTCTTGAGGATATTAAAAGCGGGAATTTTCACAGAGCATATCTTCTCTACGGCTCAGAGGCCTATCTGAAGAATCAGTACCGCCAAAAGCTCCTGGACGCATTGCTTCCGGAGGGGGATACCATGAATTTTTCCCGCTTTGAGGGAAAGGGACAAAACGAGGGAGAGATCATAGATCTGGCGGAAACCATGCCCTTCTTTGCTGACCATCGGGTTATCCTTCTGGAAAATACCGGGTTTTTCAAAAACAAGGCAGACCGGCTGGCCGACTACCTTTCCTCCCTCCCGGAATACCTGGTGCTCATTTTTGTGGAGGATGAGGTGGACAAGCGGAGCCGGACCTACAAAGCTCTGCAGAAGACAGGAATTGCCGTGGAATTCGGCCAGCAGAAGGAGGACGCCCTGATCCGCTGGATCCTCGGCATTCTAAAAAAATCCGGGAAAAAGATTACCCGGCCGGATATGGAACTGTTTCTCGGAAAGACAGGCACAGACATGGGCAATATCCACATGGAGCTTCAGAAGCTCCTGGATTATGCGGAGGGGCGGGAGATCATCCGGGCTCAGGACATTGAGGCCATCTGCACCACCCAGCTCTCCAACCGGATCTTTGATATGATCCGCGCCGTCACGGAAAAACGCCAGAGGGAGGCGCTGCAGCTGTACTATGATCTGCTGGCTCTGAAGGAGCCTCCCATGCGGATCCTGTACCTGATGGCCCGGCAGTTTAACCAGCTGCTGCTGGTTAAAACCCTGATGGAAGAAGGGGCGGATCAGAAGACCATCGCCTCCCGTCTGGGGCTGGCTCCCTTCGTGGTGCGGAACCTGATGCCTCTGGCCAGGCGCTTCTCCCTCCAGGAACTGACGGAGGCCGTAGAAAACTTTACCGCCGCGGAGACGGATGTAAAAACCGGACGCCTGGACGATGTTCTGAGCGTAGAACTGATGCTTGTAAAATACAGTGCCTGAGGGCAGAAAGGCAGAAAATGAATCGATTGCAGCGGGAAGAATATCTGAGAGCGGGAGCGTAAAATTGCGTCCGCTCCTGCCCCGCTCTCTATAATTCCCTGTATCCTTTCTTATAATGAAATGCCATTTCTGATTTCCCCTTCTTCACAAGCCATTTGTACAAGATACTACAGCACATCTCTTTGCTGATTTCCAGCTTCGCACAAAAGACTATATTACAAGCAGGAGGATCCTGTCATGCAGATTACAAGCAGATTTACGATAGCGGTACATATTATTACCGCAATTGACTATTTCCAAGACAAAGAAAAAGTGACGAGCAGTTTCCTGGCCTGCAGCGTGGGGGCAAACCCTTTAATTGTCCGGAATGTGATGCGAAAGCTCAAGGAAGCCGGAATCATCGATATCAGCCAGGGGAAAAGCGGCATCGCGCTGGCCAGGAAACTGGATGAAGTCACTTTTTACGATATTTATAAAGCAGTCGACTGCATAAACGAGGAAGGCCTGTTTCATTTCCATGAAAATCCGAACACAAACTGCCCCGTGGGCAGGAATATTCATAAGGCCATGGACAAAAAACTCCTGCAGGTGCAGGAGGCGATGGAGGAAGCCATGAAAAAAATCACCCTCGCTGATGTAGCAGAGGATACCCGCCGGGAAATCCGCTGGGAAACGGCGTAAACTGAATTTTCACATGAAGTATTTGCATTTTTCCTTATAGGATTTCTGCTCTTTCCGGAACAGCATTGTCAACTTCTCTATCCCTTATCCATTGCGGTAGCCCGCCAGGGCATGCAGGTATTCCGTTCGGTTTTCATCCATGATGATCAAAGGAACCAGATCATTTACCAGGCATTCCCTGAACAGAATAAACCGTCTCGTCCGTCCATTTCCATCCTGGAAGGGATGAATGCACTCATAGCGTGCATGAAATTCAGCCAGGACGGATAATGATGTGTCATGGCTGTGATACCACTGCAGAAGCTCCTGCGATAATGGCTGGCCCAGGCACATTTCAGACAAATACCATTTAGGCATAAAATGTTGATCATTTGCAAACACAGATATCTCAAACGTATTTTCCATCAGTCTTTCGATAAATATTCCATCAGCTGTTTTTTTCTTTCCTCCCTGCGGATCCTCCTGTGCAAATCGCTTGTTCCCCCTGTCAGCCTTTCTAACCAGCCTTTCACTCCGCGGAGAATTAATATGCACGCTACTATCACGCCTATGCTGATCGCAGCTGGCCAAAAACCACTTCTGATCCATGTGGCTATGAAGCCAAAAGCTATCACATAGACCGCAATCACTCCGTACATACGGTACTGCACAGCGAATATGAAAATTCTTATCGGAGCCCAGAGTAAGTGTTTCATTTTATATTTTCCTCTTTTTATGAATTTTAATTCACGCTCCCGCATAGGGAACGGCGTTAGATAAATCTATATAATTGCCGCCGGAATAGGATTTTAATTCACGCTCCCGCATGGGGAACGGCGGAAATCACGCACAATTTTCCATAGTTTCCCGTAATTGTTTATGCAATTATAGCAATATATTTTCAATAAGACAAGGTTTATGATGCAAATTACTTCTATTTTCTCTTATTTTTCGGGAAAAACACGGTGCGAATCTCCCGGGGATTTTATGAGCGCTTATGACTCGCACTTTTACGCCGACGTATTTTATCGGCAATCATCAAAGTAAAACTGTTTTCCATCCCCTGCCATTCTTCCAACTCAAATAAAATAGACCTGTATTACCCATTCCAAATGTAGTGTTCCGTCCGATATGAAGGCTTTGCGCCGCATACAGCCAGGGCACAAATGGGGACAGTTCTCCTTTATATTCTATCCTTCCACTTAAGCCGCTGAAATCCATCTTCCTATTGATTCGATTTGAATATCTCTCCATCTGTGTTACTTTAAATGCTTCATTTACAGCCTGTATATTCTCGGCTAATGACAGAACTCTACCCGCTTCTTCTTTGTCTATCCAACCGCCGTATCGCTCTGTAATGGCCTCAATCCGCTTCGTTATGTAACGGATCAATGTCTGAAAGGACAAAGTCTGCATAAGTCGGCCGCCATGTCGGATTCGAAGAGGGGTACAGAGTACAATCACTGCGCCTGTAACATTCTGCAGTTCGTAATTAGGTAACACAGCCGCTGTAACCGCCTCTTTATAGTATTGTCCCCTATACCATACCATCCTCTGCGTCTGACTGTGTATAATACCTTTCAGTTCAAATCTATACCTGCGTGCTCCCAACCCGAATCTGTCTATCTGTTCCAATGCTGAAATGACAGGCAAAAAATATTTCACTGCTCTGCCAAACAGCCGAAATTCAAATTTCAGCTCCACCCCTTGTTCGATCACAGTCTGCGGTATACATGCTTTCGGCGGAACAATCATATAGGGTTCTTCTCCACATATTCCTGTATCATTTTATATGTAATTTTCGGTTTCGGTTGATATTTCTTCGCTCGCTCTGCAATCGCATCCAATCCCAGAATATTTTTCCTTAATAGCGCAATACTAATAAGGGAACTTCCCCTTACCCAATTGACTTTTCCCTTATTTTATGCTATGTTTTAAGGGAAAGTCTCTGAGGTGAGGTTATGCGAACATTTAATTATTCTGAGATAAAAAATCAAAAGTGGGATTCTGATATTCTCGGCCTGATTGCAGCAATCTATAGAGAAGCAGGCAAACAGGAACTGTATCTGAAACAACGCCCGCAGGAACTGGAAAAACTCGTTGAAATTGCCAAGATACAGAGTACCGAGGCCTCCAATGCCATAGAAGGCATTGTGACCACGAATACACGAATCAAGCAGCTTGTTGAGGAAAAAACAACGCCCAGGAACCGCGATGAACAGGAAATCGCAGGTTATCGTGATGCGCTGAATATCATCCATGAGAGTTTTGATGCTATTCCAATCACGCAGAACTATATCCTGCAGCTTCATAAAATTCTCTACAGTCATATGAATAACCCTATGGCGGGCAGAACCAAGAGTGTGCAGAACTATATCAGCGCCACCTACCCGGACGGTCATGTAGAAACCCTCTTTACGCCTCTTGCACCCTACGAAACACCGGAGGCACTGGACAGAATCTGCGAGGAATATAATCGTGTCATTGGCAATATGGAAGTTGAACCGCTGATTGTTATTCCGATTTTCATTCATGATTTCCTGTGCATCCATCCGTTTAATGACGGCAACGGCAGAATGAGCCGCCTGTTGACCACGCTTCTGCTCTATAGAAACGGATTCTATGTGGGAAAATACATCTCCCTGGAGGCGAAAATCGCAAAAAACAAAGATTTGTATTACGATGCCCTCGGTCAAGCGCAGATCGGATGGCACGAAGGAACGGATGACCCTATTCCGTTTATCAAATATCTGCTGGGCACTATCCTTGCTGCATACCATGGCTTCGAAGACCGCTTTGCCCTGGTAGAAACAAAACTGTCGGCACTGGAAACGGTACGCCGAGCTACAATGAATAAAATCGGGCGTTTTACGAAGCAGGATATCCGTGAACTTTGTCCTTCTCTGAGCGTCAGTTCCGTAGAGGGGGCGCTACGTAAACTGGTAGCATCCGGTGAACTGAAACGAGAAGGCAAGGGAAAGAATATCTGCTATTACAGATTGAAGTGATTCCCTCAATAAAACCTATGTTTCCTTAAACATAGAGAGGATTTAAGGGAATTTGTGTGATAATAAGGTTAAGCATCTATTGCAAGGTAGGTGCTTTTCTTATGCCCATTTTTAGAAAGGCTGGTGATTGAGTATTCCGTGGCTTCAGTGAATATTTCGGTGCGGCAGAGCCGCCAGTCCGGTGTGGCGTGGCTCTTCCGCAAAATCACCCGGAATACTTGGATATACCGGTGCGCTGAAAGCGCCTGTCCAGTGTTTTGGAAATCGCACATCCGTTTATCGGAAATCACCTTAAATCAGCTTAATTATCCATTATTCTATGAGACTTGGTTAGTCACTCTAATGATTACAGTGAA
>ERZ1643246.787-NODE-787-length-38547-cov-5.699990_pt1 | contig 38547 bp, 33 predicted proteins | sample MGYA00579265_ERZ1643246 | MGnify/ENA primary metagenome ERZ1643246 (study PRJEB29033, sample SAMEA4952261) | chicken gut metagenome | biome: Broiler Chicken; feature: Gastrointestinal Tract; material: Caecum | place: Ireland | collected 2018 | study: Broiler...
GAGAATGTCTTCTCCTTTTTGATGGAGCAAGTGCCGGAGCTGGACGTGGAGCTTGATGTGGGCTGGGTCAAATATGCCGGACTGGACTGTGTGGAGATCATGCGACAGTACCGGGACCGGATTCGGATTCTCCACTTCAAGGATGTGCGGGAAGGGGCGGGCCCAAGGACCCGGGCCACCTGTTTCACAGCCATCGGCGAGGGCAGCATCCCGCTGGCGGACATTCTCGAGGAAGCGGAGGAGATGGATCTGGATGAGGTGGGATTTGTCCTGGATCAGGACGCCTCTCTGGGGAGTATGCTGGAGGATATTTGCGTCAGCGTGAAAAATATCCGCCAGGGAGCGGGATTTTCCGCGAAGGGAAAAGAACGGTATCAGGGAGGACTGAAGCTTTCCCTGATGACGTTCCCCATGATCCGCGACCGGATGAGAAGAAAACTCAATCTGGAGGAACTCTGCAGTCTGATAAAAGAGAGCGGGCTGGAAGGTGTGGATATAATGGAGCACGAGGTAAAACTCTACGGCGGCGCGGCAAAGGTGCAGCAGGCCTTTGTGGACAGGGGGATCCGTGTGGAGTGTCTGATCTCCGCGATCTCCATGATCCGCGGCAGGGACCGGGCCATCAAGCGGGGGATTCACAACGCCCTGGTCATGGCGAGAGAACTGAACTGCTCGATGCTGATGATTGTTCCCTTCCCCCAGATGGCGGTCAGAATGCCGGGCCTTCCCTCCCGGCAGGAGATGGTGGCAAATGCCATCAAGTATCTGCGTCTGGCGGTCATCGCCGGAAGAAAATACGGGGTAAAGATCTGCATCGAGGATACGCCCACCTGCCAGCTTCCCCTGAGTTCCATCGCGGAGTGCCGGGAGGTTCTGGCGGCGGTACCGGGGCTGGGCCTGGCCTACGATACGGCAAATATGATTCCGGCGGGGGATGATCCGTTGGAATTTTATGAGAAACTGAAGAGCCGGATCTGCCATGTGCATCTGAAGGATGTGTGCAAAGTCCGGGAGAAGGGCCTGGATGTATGTCTGGACGGAAAAGTCCTCAAAAGCTGCGTGTGGGGCGAGGGCATTGTCCCCATCCGGCAGATTGTTCAGCGCCTGGAGGCGGACGGCTACAGCGGAAGCTGCGGCATCGAGTATGTGGCGCCGGAGAAGGAAGGGATATTTCCCAATCAATATCAGTTGGAGCGGTTTCTGGCGTACCTGAACCGGGATGAGGGCGACGGTGAGATCCCGGAGCGGGAATGACGCGGGAAATAAGACAAAGAGATAAGAGCAGGAGGAGGATGTAACGATGGAAAAAGAAGTGATTGTACTCAATGAGGCGCGGAATGTGTCGCTGACAGCCTATCTACAGGGGGTGGAGGGGGAATTTTACAATATTCCGAAACGTCCGGGAATTCTGGTGCTTCCGGGAGGCGGGTACCAGATGTGTTCTGATCGGGAAGCGGATCCGGTGGCTTTTCCCTATCTGAAGGCCGGCTATCAGGTGTTTGTGCTTCGCTATTCGGTAAAGAAGGATGCCCTCTGGCCCCAGCCTCTGGAGGATTATGACGCGGCAATGGATTTGATCAGGAGCAGAGCGCAGGAGTGGAAACTGTATCCGGATAAGATTGCGGTCATCGGATTTTCCGCCGGCGGCCATCTGGCGGGTGCGGCGGCCACCATGGCCAAAAACCGTCCCGCGGCGGCGATTCTGGGCTATGCCGTGCTCAATGAGGATGTGAAGGGCTGCAACAGGAGCGCTCCCAGCGTTGTGGACGCGGTGGATGACGACACCTGTCCCTGTTTTCTCTTTGCTTCCCGTACCGACAATGTGGTGCCTGTCGCCAACAGCATCGAGTTTATGCAGGCGCTGAATGAGCACGACATTTCTTTCGAGAGCCATGTGTACGCCTATGGTCCCCACGGATTTTCCACCTGCGACAGCAGCGTGCAGGATAAGGATACCGTCATGTGTGACCGGATTCCCGACTGGGTGGCCGACAGTATCGGCTGGCTCAAGGACGTGCTGGGAGATTTCGGAAAGGGCGGCATGACAAAGCCGGCCTGCGGCCATTATTCCAGCGGCGACCGGGAAGCTTATCTCTCTGTGGACTGCACCATGGGGCTTCTGATGAGCAACCCGAAGGCCATGGCGATTCTGGGAGATGTGCTGGGCGGTATGATGGGCGGCGCAGGAGCGGATGCCGCAGCCAACCCCATGACAGAGGATATGGATCAGGCGGATATCATGGTCATGGTGCAGCGGATGAAGCTGCGTGACGCGCTGGCCTACGGCAGTGTATCCGACGAGATGGTGGAAGCGCTGGACGCCAGACTTCGCCAGATCGAAAACATTCGCTAGTTTTGGGATAACGGGATCAGGATGCGCGCATGTCTGTGTGGGATCGCGGAAATGAGGAGATTGCACCAGAAAAATTCCCCGGAAAAGAAGAACCGTAAAAAAGATCTTCCGCTCCGGGGAATTTTTGTCCCCTTTTTTCGCTTTTTTTCATCTTAAGTTAAGAAAGAGCGTACAGAAAGTTAAAGGACGGATGGTACAATCGAGAAAACAAAAAGAAGAGAATGTAAGAGAGGAGATGTTTATGAGAGCGAAAATCGCAGAACACAAAAAGCTGACAGTGGTTATTGTTCTTCTGGCGGCGGTCATTATTGGGGCCGTGGTATTCCGGGCGCTGTCCGCTCCGGAAGAGGAGCCCGCCTACGGGCAGGAAGGAGTGCAGGCGTTTCGCCTGAAGCCGCAGGATCTTTCCACGTCCATTCATACATCCGGCAAGGTGGAGAGCGCCGGCGTGGTGGAGATTACTACGGAGATGACGGGACAGATTACAGAACTTCCCGTATCGCTGGGAGATCACGTACAGCAGGGGGATGTGCTCTGTGTCTTCGACGGACAGGAGATCCGTCAGCAGATTGCCGACCTGGAAAATCAGGACGCCCAGGCCCGCAAGGAGGTTGACAGGCAGCGCAGAAGGCTGCAGCAGGACCTGGATACGGCAAAGGCCCAGCAGCAGGCTGCCGCTTCCATGCAGGCCAGTGCCCAGGAAATGTATCAGAAGGTGGTAAACGGGGAAATGGAAGGGGATGCTGAGACGGTGCTCGGACAGCTTTCCGATGCCCAGAACGCCAACGCAGAAGCAGCGTCCGCGGTTTCCGCGGCCCAGGAGGCCTTAAACAGTGTAGATGAGAGCGCGGTAACGCAGAACAGCGCCCAGCTGCAGAAACTGCGTCAACAGCTGAACCAATTGACAGTAACGGCGCCCCAGTCCGGGATTATCACATCGCTGAATGTTTCCAGGGGAAGTATTCCCAACGGATCCCTGATGCGGATCGAAGACGATGGAAATCTGAAAGTGACGGTCAATATTCGGGAGCAGGATATTTTAAAAATCTCCGAGGGGATGAATGCCAGGATTACCTGTGACGCGGTAGGCAGTGATCAGGTATTCTCCGGTCAGGTCATTCGGGTTATCAATTTTGCATCCGCATCCGGCGGATCGGATGCCGGCGGCGAGGGTGGATCCGGCGGCGGGTACAGCGCTACGATTTCCCTTGAACCGGGTACGCCGCTGCTTCTCGGCATGTCGGTAAAGGTGGAAATTCTTCTGGATGACGCGGGGGAGCAGCTGGCGGTTCCCTATGACGCTATCGCTCCGGACGATGAGGGGAACAGTTATATTTACCGGGCTGTTGAGCAGGAAGACGGGACTTACATTGTTGAACAGGTTGCGGTCACGGCAGGTGTTGCCGGGGAGTATTATACGGCGGTCACGGCGGAGGATCTGAAGGAAGGCGATATCATCATCAATGATCCGTATATGGTAACTGAGGGACAGAAGGTGGAACTGTATCTTCCGGAAGACGAGGACCTCTATCCGGACCAGGAATAGGAGATGCCTATGAAGACTGGAAAAATGATAGAGATGAGAGGCATTGTCAAACGGTATTACGAGGGACAGGCCAATGAACTGGAAATTCTTCACGGCATTGATCTTCTGGTGGCGAAGGGCGAATTTCTGTCCATCGTGGGCGAGTCCGGGTCCGGGAAAAGTACGCTGATGAATATGATCGGGATTCTTGACCGCCCCACGGAGGGCAGCTATCTTCTTGACGGCCAGGAGGTCAGCAATCTGACGGAGGATGAGCGCAGCGATATCCGAAGCAGAAAGATCGGTTTTGTGTTCCAGAATTTCTGCCTGATATCCCGCGTTTCAGCCCTGCGGAATGTGGAAATGCCCCTGATGTACGCCGGGATGGGCAGAAGACAGCGCCGGGAACGGGCCATGGAACTTCTGGATATGGTGGGGATGGCGGACCGCTGTTCTCACAAGCCGGCAGAATTGTCGGGAGGACAGAAGCAGAGAGTGGCCATTGCCAGGGCTATGGCCAATGATCCGGAGATTCTGCTGGCGGATGAACCTACGGGGGCTTTGGATTCTGCCACGGGACGGCTGGTCATGGACATTTTTCATGATCTCCACAGGAGGCAGGGAAAGACAATCCTTTTGATTACCCACAGCCGGGAACTTGCGGAGGAAACACAGCGGATGGTTACATTATCCGATGGAAAAATTCTGTCGGATGCTATGCTTGGACAGGAAGGAGGGAGAGCAAAATGAATCTGGTTGAAAATATCCGTCTGGCTTTTGAGAGCCTTCGGGTCAATCGCATGCGGGCATTTTTGACGATGCTGGGAATTATCATCGGCATCAGCGCCGTTATCACGATTACCACGATCGGAAGTTCCCTGCAGGCGACTATCGCCGCCACCATGCGGCAGATGGGCGGTACCAATATGCTCTCCGCCTATGTAGAGGCAATTACACCGGAGTTTTCCTCCACCGAGGAGGAAGAAAACTGGGAATATCCCGAAATGCGTGAGGAAGACGGTCTGACATATCAGATGCTGATGGAGTACAAAAAAGCCTTTGAAGGGCGGGTGGACTATGTGATTGCCACAGAGGATCTGGGGAATGTTACGGCTTCCGGGGATGCGGGAAGCGCTACCGTACAGATGCAGGGCGTGACGCCGGGATATCTGGGCGCTTCCAAAATTTCTCTTATCAGCGGCAGGGAGATCAGTGATCAGGACAACCAGAAACAGAAACCGGTGGCGGTCGTCTCTGATCTGTATGCAAAGTATGCCTGGGATGGACAGAACCCGGTGGGCAAAAAGATTCAGGTTACCTCGGGAGACGGTACGGCAAGCGAACTCTATGTGGTGGGCGTCTATCATTATGACGCTGCCAGAATGGGAGGGCTTGGCGGACAGATTCCGGAGAGCGACCTGGAGACGCCTTTCCTGGTTCCCTATACCTACGCGGCTGCCGCTTCAAGGGCTTCCGGTATATACAGCGGGCTGAGCTATTTTCAGATCGCGACGTCGGAGAAAGAGGATCCCACAGCGGTCAAGGAAGATACTATGGTCTATTTCGCGACCAATGTCTATAACACCAATGAAAATTTCAGGCTGAACTGTTATGATATGGATTCGGAGTTGGGAAATATGGAATCTGTGCTGAATGTGCTTACCATCGCCATTTCCGTGATCGCGGCCATCTCTCTGATTGTGGGAGGCGTGGGCGTTATGAACATCATGCTGGTCAGCGTGGTGGAGCGAACCCGTGAAATCGGAATTCGAAAGGCTCTTGGGGCGAAAAACAGAAGCATCCGCCGGCAGTTCCTCATGGAGGCGGTGGTTATCTGCTTTACCGGTGGGATCATCGGTATTGCCTCCGGGATCATCAACGGTTTCCTTCTCGCCCGGGTAGCCGCCACATTTCTTGTGAATTCGCAGACAGGGCTTGGCTCTTTCCTTCGGATTACGGTAGCGCCTTCCGTTCCGGCCATCGTGATTTCCGCTGTATTTTCGGTTCTGATCGGAATGATTTTCGGCTATTATCCGGCGAAGCGGGCTGCGGCCATGCAGCCGGTGGAGGCTCTGAGGTATGAGTAGTCTGCAAAGATGTCTCGAATAAAAAACGTCTCTCCAGATATACTAGCTATGAGGGATAACGCCCGAAATTTTCGGACGGTTTCCCGATGTCTGACAAAAACACGGTAAAAGGAGAGAAGAAGATGGGAAAAGGAGCTTACGGAACCTTCGGATGCGGCTCCTGCGGACCTTGCGGAATCGATGCTTCCACGAAGGACGTGCTGGGACAGGTCAGCGTCGGCTGCCAGATGGCGGAAGATTCCATGAACCAGATTATGGAGCATGTGGACGACAGCGGTATGCTGAAACTGATTAACCGCTGTAAGATGCGCCATGAAGAACTGCAGGCGGACGCCAACGATCTGCTGCGGAAAGCCGGGGAGACACCGCCGGAGCCGTCTGTGGCCGGGAACGTGTTCTCCTGGCTGTCCGCAGAGGTAAAGATGGCCATGAACGATGACACGGATACCCACGAGGCGGCGAAGCTTCTGATGGACGGCTGCAACATGGGCATACAGTCCATCAGCGAATATGTCAATGATAATCCGGGGGCTTCCTCCACAAGCAAAGAACTGGCTTCACAGCTCATTGCCTCGGAGGAGGAGCTCATGCGGGAATTGAAGGTGTATCTGTAAGAGCAGTCCCCTTTGCGGTTATTGCCGTGAGGGGGATTTTTACGGATGTCATTGCATTTGCGGGCAAATCAGAATATACTACTCTGTGGAAGAAATGCGTCCTCCCGCGGCAGCAGAAGAAAAATGTGACAGAGAGTGAGAGAACCCCGAGATGAAAATCGACGAGACAAGAGTAAAGGAGGCCTTCGCCTCCTATGTAAAAAACTATAATCCCAAAGACGAAAAAATACACTTGAAGATTGTCCACACCTACAAGGTGGCGGAGCTGTGCCGGAAGATTGCGGAGAGTCTTTCTCTGGCGCCGGAGGACGTGGAACTTGCCTGGCTGCTGGGAATGCTTCACGATGTGGGGCGTTTCGAGCAGCTTCGCAGGTATAACACCTTCAACGACGCGGATTCCATCGACCATGCTTTTTTCGGAGCGGAGTTACTCTTCGGAAAAGAACAGCTGATCCGCAGTTATCTTGATTTTGAAAAGGAGGCCCCGAAGGAAGAGGAGCTTGCGCTGATGCGGACGGCGGTGGCCAGCCACAGCGCCTACCGCCTGCCAAAGGATCTGGATGAGAGGACCAGGATGTTCTGCCAGATCCTGCGGGACGCGGATAAGATCGATATCCTGCGGGTCAATGTGGAGGTGCCTCTGGAAGCTATCTATAATACCACTGACGCAGAACTGCGCCAGTCCGAGGTCACACCGGAGGTTCTGGAGGCTTTTGAGGAGGAGCACGCGGTGCTGCGGTCCCTGAAAAAGACGCCGGTGGACAACGTGGTCGGACATATGGCGCTGGTCTTCGAGTTGGTGTATCCCATCAGCGCGCAGTTGGCGGAGGAACAGCACTATCTGGATCAGTTGATGAATTTTGTCTCCGACAATGAGACTACACAGCGGCAGTTTGCCCTTTTGCGCGCCCATATGCAGGAATATCTGAAGCGGCGGAGAGCGGAGATTTCTGCGGTGGAAGTTTCCGGCGAAGGGAAAGGGCGGACAGGAGATGCGGCAGACAGGAGAGAGCGACATGACGGATGAGAGAAAAAAGAAGAAGGATCAGCCCCTGACAAAGGCCCGGGAGGTGGAACTGGGGCTGAGAAAAAAATTTCACAGACAGCTCTTTACCAAATTTGCCAAAGCCATCAACACCTATGATCTGCTTCAGGAGGGGGATAAGGTGGCGGTGTGCATCTCCGGCGGGAAAGACTCCATGCTGATGGCCAAGCTCTTTCAGGAGTTGAAAAAGCACAATAAATTTCCCTTTGAGCTGGTGTTTCTGGCGATGGATCCGGGATACAAGGAGGAAAACCGTCGGCTGATCGAGGAGAACGCGGCGATGCTGGGGATTCCCATCACGATCTTTTCCTCGGAAATTTTTGACGCGGTGTACGGCATAGAGAAAAATCCCTGTTATCTCTGCGCCCGGATGCGCAGGGGATATCTGTACAGCAGGGCAAAGGAGTTGGGCTGTAACAAGATCGCTCTGGGCCATCACTACGACGATGTGATTGAGACGATTCTGATGGGAATGCTCTACGGCGGGCAGGTGCAGACCATGATGCCGAAACTCCACAGCACCAACTTTGAGGGCATGGAGCTGATCCGGCCCATGTATCTGATCCGGGAGGCGGACATCTGCCACTGGAGAGACTACCATGGACTGCGTTTTCTCCAGTGCGCCTGCCGCTTTACCGAGCAGAACACCTTCTGCCGGCCCGACGGCAGCAGCGATTCCAAGCGCCGGGAGATCAAGGAGCTGATCGCCCGGCTGAAGGAGACAAACCCCTATGTGGAGGGAAATATTTTCAAGAGCGTGGAAAATGTGAATCTGCGAACCATTATCTCCTGGAAGAGGGACGGCGAGCGGCACTCTTTTCTGGACGATTATGACAGGTAAAAAAAGATCTGGCCTTTCGGTCAGATCCTTTTTTTGCAGATGTCGGAAAGACAGCAACGGTCGCAGTGGGGAGCGGTTCTGGCAGTGCAGACGTCCCGCCCGTGCATGACCAGGCGATGGCAGAAGTCGTTGCCCTCCTCCGGGGGGATAATCTTCCAGAGAGCCATCTCCACCTTCTTGGGTTCCTTGATGCCATCCACCAGACCGATGCGGTTGCACAGGCGGATGCAGTGGGTGTCCGTCACGATGGCGGGTTTGCCGAAGACATCCCCCATGATCAGGTTGGCGCTCTTGCGGCCCACGCCGGGAAGGGCCAGCAGCTCATCAAAATCATCCGGCACTTTCCCGTCGTATTTATCCCGCAGTATCCGCATACAGGCGCTGATATCCCTGGCCTTGCTCTTTCCGAGACCGCAGGGGTGGACAATGGCTTCGATGTCCTCCGGCTCGGCGTCGGCCAGGGCGTTTACGTCCGGGTATTTTTCGTACAGTTTCTCCACCACCACATTGACCCGGGCGTCCGTACACTGGGCCGCCAGGCGGACGCTGACCAGAAGTTTCCAGGCCTGGTCATAGTCCAGTGTGCACTCGGCGATGGGGTATGTCTCTTTCAGGCGCCGGATCACTTCCAGCGCCAGTTCTTTCTTTCTCATAGGTATGCTCCAATCTGTTTTTCTACCCTCCCCGGACAAAGGGAGAGTGTGGTTGTTGCAGCCATTATATCACAATTTTTTCGGTTTGTCCCTTCTGCCGCAACAGGAATCATTGATAAGAAAAGGGGATTTTTGATATCGGCAAGAAGGCTCCTTGTGGTATGGTAGCGTTGGTGTACAAGGGGAAACACGCCTCGAACCGTGCGATTGCGGTTGAGGAGAGTAAAATTCCGATGTGACACAGAGAGGAGAAGCAAAAATGAGAGAACTCAGAAGAATACCGTTGGAGCATATGTTTAACTGCAGGGATCTGGGAGGATACGCCTGCCGGGAGGGCGGGGTAACCGCCTGGCACAGACTGTATCGCTCCGACGCGCCAAACAACCTGACGGCGGAGGAGTGGAAGCAGTTGTACGATATGGGCATTCGCACGGTTATCGACCTGCGCTCCCCGGAGGAGATTCGGCAGATGGGTTACCGAGCGCCGGAGGGGGTCGAGGTAATTGCGGCGCCTTTGCAGGACAGCGTTGTGGATGATGCGGACAGCGGGAAAACGTTGGAGGACGTGGTAAGGGAAAATCAGGAGAAGGACGCCATGGGTGCCTTTGAGAAGAGTCTCAGCGACGGGTATGAGACCATGATCCGGGATTGCCCGACGAGAGTGGCGGAGGTGCTGAATTTGATCGCGGAGAAGCTGGAAAAAGGGGCAGTGCTCTTTCACTGCACGGCGGGAAAGGATCGCACCGGCGTGACGGCGGCATTAATTTTACTTTTCTGCGGGGTAGACTCTCTGGATATCATCGCGGATTATCAGATTACTGCCACCTATCAGGTAAAGAATCCGATCATGCAGTATATTCCTGAATTTATGCTGCCGATGATGAATTCTGATCCGGGAAATATGGAATATTTTCTGCGGGTAATGGAGGAGAAGGAATACGGGAAACTTCTTTGCGAAAGCGGGCTGAAAGAGGAGACAAAGGAGCGCATCCGCAGACAGATGATCTGCAGATAACCGGCGGCTGGGCGGCGGCGGTCGGAAATATGGGGAAACGCGGAAGACAAATATGTGGCAAATATACGGCAAACGAAAGAAAGGGATAGGATTTTCCGGCTTGTTGTGCTATACTGGATGGCACTGACAAAAAGAAGTAAAGAGGAATGAGCTATGGAAAATGGAAAGAAGAGAAATTCTTTTACGGGCTCTCTCGGATTTGTCCTGGCCGCAGCGGGAAGCGCTGTGGGCCTGGGAAATATTTGGAGATTCCCCTATCTGGCAGCCAAGGACGGCGGCGGCCTGTTTCTGGTCATCTATATTATTCTGGCGCTGACTTTCGGTTTTACGCTCCTGACCACGGAGATCGCCATCGGGCGAAAAACCCGGCAGAGTCCGCTGACTGCCTACGCGAAGATCAGGAAAAGCTGGGGAAAGCTGGGCATCGTGGCATGTCTGGTGCCGGTTATCATCATGCCGTACTACTGTGTGATCGGCGGATGGGTGCTCAAATATTTTGTGGCGTTTTTGACCGGAGACGGCAGCAATGCCGCCGCGGACGGATATTTTAACGGATTTATCAGCGGGGAGACAGCGCCTCTGGTGTTCACGATCATCTATCTGGCGCTGACGGCCTATGTGGTGTTCCGCGGCGTGGAGAAGGGGATCGAGTCCTTCTCGAAGATCGTGATGCCGCTGCTGCTCCTTCTGATCGTGGCCATCGCGGTATTCTCCGTTACCATTCACTATACCGATGAGGGCGGCGTGACCAGGACTGGTCTGGACGGACTTCTGATCTACCTGATCCCCAATTTCGACGGTATCACGCTGCAACGCTTTTTCTCGGTTCTGGTGGATGCCATGGGGCAGCTCTTTTTCAGTCTGAGCGTAGCCATGGGTATTATGATCGCCTACGGCTCCTATGTGCCCGACGACGCCAGTCTGACAAAGTCCATCAATCAGATCGAGATCTTTGACACGGTGGTGGCGTTTCTGGCGGGCGTGATGATCATCCCGGCAGTGTACACTTTTATGGGGACGGAGGGGATGGAAGCCTCCGGTCCCAGCCTGATGTTTGTGTCCCTGCCCAAGGTCTTTTCCGCTATGGGAGGCATTGGAAATCTGGTCGGCTGCCTGTTCTTTGCCATGGTGCTCTTCGCGGCGCTGACAAGTTCCGTGTCCATCATGGAGGCGGTGGTATCCAGCCTGATGGATCAGTTCCATATTTCCAGAAAGAAGGCGGCGACCATCGAGACGGTCATTGCCCTGGTGGGAGCGGTGTTTGTCTGCCTGGGTTACAATGTGCTGTACTTCAACATCACGCTGCCAAACGGATCTGCAGCGCAGCTTCTGGATGTGATGGACTACCTCAGCAACAATATCCTGATGCCTGTTGTGGCCATCGGAACCTGTGTCCTGATCGGCTGGGTTGTTCAGCCCAAGACGGTCATTGACGAGGTGGAGAAGACCGGAAAACCCATGGGGAGAAAAGGACTGTATATTGTCATGGTAAAATTTGTCGCGCCGCTTTTGCTGGTGGTTCTGCTCCTGCAGTCATTGGGGCTTCTGTCGTTTCTCTGAGTTCTTTGGCTGAAACGGCATCCGGGAACAGATCTTGACAAAATCGGGACAGGCTGTCCGCTCAACAGTAGAGCAGGGCAGCCTGTTCTTCTTTTTTTAACTTTCGAAACTGATGGGGCGTAATGCCATAGTGTTTTTTGAAGGTGCGGATGAACTGGGTGGTGTCCTGATATCCCACCTGTTCACAGATCCAGGAAACCTTGCGGTCAGTGCCTGTCAGAAGTTCTACAGCCCGGTCCATCCGAATGCGCTGCAGGATTGAGGAGAACGTGTGCCCGGTTTGACTTTTGATCAGAGCGCTTAAGTAGGAGGGGCTTAAAAAGAAATGTTCCGCTGTGCCGGTTAACGTGGCAGTGGAAAAATTCCGGCGCAGATACGCCTCCACAGCGCTGATCCGGTCGCTCTGGGCGTTGTCTCCGGCAAAGAATTCGATTGCCTCTCCGTAGTTCTGTACAATGTAGGCGAAAAAGGTGGTGAGCAGTCCCTCCAGCACCTGGTGCCAGCAGGATTTTTTCTGCGTCTGCTGTTCTGTCATATGGCGGATCAGGTCCGGGAGAAAAGGATCGCCGCCGCAGTGGAAAGTCAGACAGTTGTGATAGTGTCTGGCGTAGAGAACGTCGGAGATGTAGGAGGACAGCGGTGTGCCGCCCTGCATCAGGGAGGAGAATACGCTCTCAAAGGCACTCCGACGGATTTTGACGGTAAAGGTGCGGCTGTCGGGGGCTGCCAGCAGGTGGTGCTGCACGTTGGGGGGAACGACGGCGACATCTCCCGGACGCATGAGAAAGGACTGCCCCTCCACTGTATGGCGGCAGCTTCCCTCCAGCGTGCAGGCGACTTCGAAGAAATCGTGCCGGTGGGCGGGAATGTCGATGTAGCGGGGAAGGGATTCGATCTCAGCGTTGGCATCCTTTGCGATGAAAAATTTCTCCAGCAGCGTACTGGCGTAGTCGGATCGGAGCAGGGAGAGCAGATCCTCCTTGTGCCGTTTTGCGTCCAGGCGGATGAGTCGGGAAAAGTCCGTGGGATTCTCCTGTCCCATCAGAAAGGACAGATCCACATAGCTGAGGTAGGCACCGTATTTCTCATAATAGGCGAGTCCGATCTGTTCCTCCCGCTCCAGCTCGATATTTTTGACCAGTTGTTTCTTTCGCTTTTCCGCCACAGAGCTGTCCCCTTTCTATCATTTTTTCATGGCATCGGTGTCATTTTACCACAAAATCAAAAAAAGTACCGATTATTTAACAAAAAATATGCAATTTATTTTTTCTGTGACATGTTATGATGAGGAAAATGTTAGCATAAGGAGGAGGAACACAAATGAGCACAGAGGAGTACAGAGCTTCGCTGAAAGAAAAGATTCCCTACGGAATGTATTTTTTCGGACAGGGAATGATTTATACGCTGGTATCCCAGTATCTTATGATGTATTACACGGATTACGCATATCTGCCTACGCTGGTCATATCGGTTATCATGTTCGGGGGAAAAATCTGGGACGGTATCAATGACACCCTGTTCGGGCTGATTATGGATAAGGTGCGATTCAAGAGCGGGAAACGGTTTCTGCCGTGGCTGAAAGTGGCGGTGGTGTCGATTCCGATTTCCACGGTGTTTCTGTTTTCCATCGAGGGCGTGGAGAATATGGGACTCCGGATCGCGGCGGCGATTCTGACCTATGTGATCTGGGATCTGTGTTACACGGTCTCGGACGCGCCGGCCTATGCGCTTCCCACAGTTATGACCAATAGCGTCAAGGATCGTTCTACCTTTATGACCTTTGCAGGGATCGGAGGTGCGGTGGCTATGGCACTCTCGGCGATCATCATACCGGTGCTTTTTGACTCCGCGGGATTTTTTGCCGCCGGAATTGTGGCGGCGGTGCTCTGCTTCATTTTTATGAGTTTTGTGCTGGTTTTCTGCAAGGAACGTTTTTATGTAAAGACTTCTGAGAAACACGAGGAACCCACTTTGCGGGAAACCCTGCTCTACCTGAAGGGAAATCGCTATCTTCTGTATTTTTACGGATATCGGCTGATTTCCGGCATTGTTTCGGTCTCCATGCTTTCCTATATGGCGAAATACTGCCTGGGAGATGTGACGGCGGTGTCCATGATTGCCATTTATTCCATGCCGATGATTCTGGCGGTGTATCTGGCTTCGCCGTTTCTTCTGAAAAAATTTGACAAAATTGTCCTTTATCGCGTGTGCACGATTCTGTCGGCGGTAGTGTACTTCCTTACCTTCCTGATCGGATATGAGAATAAGACGGTGGTTATTTTTGCCATGGCGGTCATCGCGGCTCTGGCGATCCTTCCCTCCATCGTGATGGGAGCGCTGCCTCAGGACTGTATCGAATACGGCACGTTCAAAACCGGTGTGCGCAAGGAGGGAATTACCTTCGCATTGCAGAGTTTTATCTCGAAGATCATCTCCGCTTTCGCGACGGCAAACGCTTCTCTGATCCTGTTTTTCCTGGACTATGACGCGAAGGCGGATGTACAGCCGGCCTCCACGGTGGACGCGATCTGGGGGTGTTCTCTGCTGATTCCCATGGCGGGAATGCTGTTGGGGCTGTTCTGTCTGTTCGCTTACAAACTTCGCGATCGGGATGTGCAGTTGATGTGTGACGCCAACGAGGGTAAAATTACCAGAGAGGAGGCTCTGGAACGGATGTCCAGAGAGTACCGCTGATGGGCGGCGGATTGTTTTTCCCTCTGCGGCTGTATTTGCCAGAGGTAATGGAAATTTCTGCGAAGGCGGTAAAGGATGTCTGTCCGGGGGCCTTTACGGTGCTGACAGACAGCAGAGTGCAGAAGGCGTCCTGTTTGGCGGAACATCGGGCGGCGGTTGGAGCGGAGGAGACGGGAAGCCAGATTTTCTTTTCCTATGACGGGAAACAGCCGCCTGAGGGATATGAAGTCCGCATTGGGAAACGTCGGGTGGAGATCTCTTACAGCAAGTCGTCGGGAGCATTCTATGCTCTGGTGGCGCTGTGGCAGATGTACGCGGGAGAGGAGAGGCTGGCTCCCGGCGTGTTCACTGAGGCGCCGGCTTTTTGCGACCGCGGGTTTATGCTGGATGTCAGCAGAGGAAAGACGCCCCTGCCGGAAACGCTGGAACATCTGGTTAATCTTCTGGCCCGGATGCGGTATAATCAGTTTCAGCTTTATATGGAGGGATTTTCCTTTGCCTATCCCTCCTTCCCCGGATTGTGGAAGGAGGAGAGTTCCCTGTCGCCGGAGGAAATCCGGCATCTGGATGTCTTTTGCCGTGAACGGTTCATCGAACTGGTGCCAAACCAGAACGCTCTTGGTCATATGGCGCCCTGGCTGGCCCGGGAGGAGTACGCTTCTCTGGCGGAGTGCGAGGAGGGATTTTCCTATGGGGGATTTACGCTGCCCGCCACAACGCTGGACCCGGAGGACGAGCGGAGCCTGGCGCTGGTTATGCAGATGGCCGACGATCTGCTCTCCAATGTCTCCTCAAAGCGTATACATATGGGGCTGGACGAACCCTTTGAACTTGGGTTTGGCAAGAGCAGGGGGAAGGCGCTGGGGCCGGTATTCTGCCGCTATGTATCCCGGCTCCACGGAGAACTGGCAGCCCGAGGAAGACAGATGATGATGTGGTCGGACGCCCTGCATCGTTTCGGCGCTACGGAGCTGGATTTGCCGGAGGACATCCTGTTTCTGGAGTGGGGATACGAGAAGGAACATCCCTTTGGAGAGCGATGCGGCCGGCTGAAGGAGGCCGGAAAACGTTTTTATGTGTGTCCGGGAACTTCTTCCTGGAATACATTTACCGGGATGACAGACAATATGCTTCTTAATATAGACCATGCAATTTCTACTGCAAAATCTTTTGGCGCGGAGGGCGTTCTGCTGACGGATTGGGGGGACGGCAATCATATGCAGCAGCTCCCCTTCAGCTACGGCCCTGTAGTTTACTGCGGAATCCGTGCCTGGAATCCCGATGTGGAAATATCGCGGGAGAAGCTGGGACATCTGCTGGATGCCTATATCTTTATGGACCGGGCGGGAAAGATGGGAGAGATTGTCCTGGCGGCTGGAGATTACTGGAAGATGGAGGAACTGGCGATGCCGTGCCATACGCTGGCTCACACGGTTTTTGCCGGCGGGATCCGGGACGATGTCTCCTATGAGCAAAATCTGGGGCTGACAAAAAGGATGCTGGAGATCCTCTGCCTGCCGCAGGTGGCCGCAGCTTATCCTATGGAAGATCTGATCCTGCAGCCGGAGAGCGCACTGGGGGCGGCGGACTTTCTGGAGGATCTGCGGGAACGCCTGGCGGAGACGGATCTCTGGTGTGCCGATGGGGCTCTGACGCGCAGGGAACTGGAAAACGGCATCGCCATGGCGGAATTTTTCTGCAGATACCGGGCTTCGCTGGCAAGGCAGCGGGCGGAGGCCGGAGACAGAGAGCGGTCGGAAGAACTGGAAGGAATCGTGGAGGAATATCAGCGGCTGTGGAAAATCCGAAACAAGGAGGGTGGCCTGCGGACGGGGACAGAGATGCTTCGGCGTTTCGAGTAATGTCCCTCAGATGTGTGTCTTCGGACAGAGACGGCGGTAAGCAGAGCGGTGCCCGGTGTGGCAGGATAAAGAAAAAGAGATGGAGGCGACGAGATGAGTGTGGGGATGACAGTTTTGTGTATCATATTGGCGGTTGTTGTGGCTGCAGCGTTGGGGATTTTACTGTATCTGATCTGTTCTCCCATGCCGGTGGTAAAGTTGCTGCGCCGGCAGGAGGACGGGGAGATCAAGCGGGCGCCGGAGTATGAGAAGGCCCGGGGAAAGGTAAGAATCCGAAAGGATCTGACTTACCCATCCCGGTACGGGCAGAACACCTACGATCTCTATCTGCCCAAGGAAACGCCTGAGAGAAGGGACACGTCGGGAAAAGCGGCGGGAGTGCCCCTGATTCTCTGGGTACACGGCGGGGCTTTTGTGGCCGGAGACAAAAGTGGTATAGAAACCTGGGGTGTGATGCTGGCATCGGAGGGATACGCGGTGGCCTCCATCAACTATGGCTGGGCGCCGGAATACACCTATCCCGCCCAGGTACGGCAGGTGGGCGAGGCCCTGGCCGCGGCGGGGGCTCTCTGTGGTGAGACAGATGTTTCGGATGATGGCGCGATGACGGGAAACGCTGTCCTGCCGGCGGGGATTTCCATTGACAGGAAGCGGGTCATTCTGGCCGGGGATTCCGCCGGAGCTTACCTCGCGGTGCAGTATGCCATGGCCCAGACAAATCCCACACTGGCCGAAAGGCTTGGCATTACCCCCCTTCCGGAGGAAGAAAAGCCGAAGGGTGCGCTTCTGTACTGCGGGCCCTACGACATCCGCCAGGCCCTGGAGATTGAGAATAAGATGCTGCGTTTTCTGATTCTTAGGATCGGCTGGAGCTTTCTGGGAAAGAAGAACTGGAGAAAGAGTCCGCTGATCGACACCGTTACCCCCATGGCCTATGTGACGAAGGAGAGTGTGCCCTGTTACATAACCGATGGGAACAGCTTCTCCTTCGAGGGGCATGGCCGGGCATTGGGGGAGGCTCTTCGCGCGAAGGGCGTCCCGGTAAAGGAACGCTATTTTGACCGGGACGCGGGGGAGGTCAGCCACGAGTATCAGGTGGATCTGACCACGGAAAACGGGCAGCTCTGTTTTGGGGACACGCTGGAATTCCTGGAGCAGGTTCTTTAAAAAGCGGTCGGGAAATTCCCGGCCGTTTTCTGAAAAATGCATTTTCCTGTCCGATTACCTGTGTTATAATAAGCACAGATCATCGGCCGCCGGGGCCGGCAGCGGGTTCGACGACTGTGGAACTGCCGGTTTCGCGCCGGAAAGACCTGCCCGATCTGCTGGGGGAAATGGGGGAAGTTATGGACAGAAAAGTGATCCGCAGAGGCATTTGGGAATACACCGTTATCACAGTGGCTGCGCTGCTGATGGATGTGGGCATCTATGTGTTTAAGTTCCCGAACAACTTTTCTTTCGGCGGAGTTTCCGGTCTTGCGGTAGTCTTAAACCGGCTGACAGGGATTTCAGCCTCCAATGTCAATCTGGTTATCAACATCGCTCTTCTGATCGCCGGATTTGCCGTTCTGGGCAAAAATTTCGGTATCAAAACCGCCTATGTGACGGTGCTCTCCTCCCTGGTTTTGAATGTGATGGAATGGCTGTTTCCCATGTCCGGTCCGCTGACCGATCAGCCCACACTGGAGATGATTTATGCTATCGCTCTGCCGGGGCTGGCTTCCGGCATGCTGTTCTTTGTCAACGCCTCCAGCGGGGGAACGGACATTATCGCGATGATTTTCAAGAAATATTCCACTATGGATATCGGAACGGCGCTGATCCTCATTGACGCGGTCAGTGTGTTCCTGGCTTTCTTCGTGTTCGATGTGACCACCGGCCTGTTCTCGGTCTGCGGTCTTCTCCTGAAATCCGTGTTTATCGACGGTGTGCTGGAGCGGATGAAGCTGTGTAAATATTTTACCATCATCTGCGAAGATCCCGATCCCATCTGTGCCTATATCAAGGACAGACTCAACCGCAGTGCCACCACCTACGAGGCCCAGGGTATTTATTCTCACAAGGGAAAGACCGTGATTCTCTGCGCGCTGGATCGGAGGCAGGCGGTGTTGCTGCAGCGGTTTATCCATCGGACGGAGCCGTCGGCCTTTATCATGATTACCAAGAGCAGCGAGATCATCGGCAAGGGATTTCAGTTCGGGGATGAGTGACGGCGTTTCCACTCCTTGATCTCCTGCAGATGTCTGCCGTACTCCGCTTCCCGGCCCTGTTCGGTGGGATGATAGTATTCCCGGCCCAGAAGAGCGTCGGGGAGACACTGCATATCTGTCAGCTTTTCTTTCGTGTCGTGGGCGTACTGATAGCCCTTCCCGTATTCCAGATCCTTCATCAATTTTGTGGGCGCGTTGCGGATAACCAGTGGAACCGGTTCCGCCAGCTGTTCGATGGCGTCCTTTTTTGCGGTCTCGTATGCCACATAGAGGGCGTTGGATTTCGGCGCAAGGGACAGATAGACTACGGCTTCCGTCAGATGGACGCTGCACTCGGGCATTCCGATGAAATGGCAGGCCTGGTAGGCGGAGATGGCCACCGTCAGAGCCTGGGGATCTGCCAGCCCCACGTCCTCGCTGGCAAAACGGGTTACCCGCCGGGCAATGTAGAGGGGATCCTCCCCGGCTTCCAGCATCCTGGCCAGCCAGTAGACGGCGGCGTCGGGATCGGAATTGCGCATGGATTTGTGGAGGGCGGAGATCAGGTTGTAGTGCTCCTCCCCGTTTTTGTCGTAGAGCAGGGATTTCTTGGAGGTGCACTGCTCCAGCGTTTCTTTCGTGACCGTGACCGTGCCATCGCCGTCCAGTTCCCCGTTTAAGACCGCCATCTCCAGTGTGGAGAGGGCCGTGCGGGCGTCGCCGTTTGCAAACCGCGCAATCATTTCCAGAAGATCGTCGGAGATCTCAATCTTCTGGGATCCGAAGCCGCGGGGATCCGTCAGTGCCCGGCGCAGCAGGGAAAGCAGGTCCTCCACAGTCAGCTCCTTTAACACAAACACTTTGCACCGGGACAGAAGCGCTCCGTTGATCTCGAAGGAGGGATTCTCCGTGGTGGCCCCGATTAAAATAATGCTGCCCTTCTCCACAAAGGGAAGAAAGGCGTCCTGCTGCGCTTTGTTGAAGCGGTGGATCTCGTCCACAAACACGATGGTGCGGGTTCCGAATCGGCGGTTGTTTTCCGCCTCCTGCATGACGGCTTTGATTTCCTTGATCCCGCTGGTCACAGCGGAGAAGTCGATGAAGTTGGATTTGGTCCGGTGGGCGATGATTCTCGCCAGAGTGGTTTTCCCCACCCCCGGAGGCCCCCAGAAAATCATGGAGGAAATCCGGTCGCTCTCGATGAGGCGGCGCAGGACTTTTCCGGGGCCCAGAAGATGGGTCTGTCCCACATACTCCTCCAGCGTCTCAGGACGCAGCCGGGCAGCCAGAGGCTGCGGTATCTCGCGGTCAAAAAGCGTCATCTGTTCCATGGCAAACCCTCCCTGTCTTGAAATGCCTTCTTCCTACAGTATAATCCGGCGGCGGGAGAAGTGCAAATGGAGACTTGATGCAGTTTTGATGCCGAAGTGTGGTAAACTGTAAAAAATAGCGCCGGTGGCGGGGCATGTCGGAAAGAGAAAAAAGGTCGGAAAATCGAAAAGGCGGGAAAAATCGAAAGGCGGGAAAAATCGAAAGACGGGAAAAATCGAAAGACGGGAAAAGTTGTACGGTATAAAGCAAATTTTTCTAAAAATGGCGGTAGGAATTTTTTCGGCACTACCACCGGGATACAAATTCTGATTTCGCGACCGTATTTTTTTGCGGGATGTACCGCAATCAGCCGGATTTTGGGCTATCTGACCGTACAGACGTTTCGTTTTATACGGTAGAGATATCAGAATTGATAAGATAGTGGTATGGCACCAGAGGAATCTACCTCTGAAAATGTGAATTGTTCCAAGGTAACCGTAGCGTCGGTGCACAAGGGGGCAAAGGGGCAGGACACCGATGCCGGAAACCGGGGAGAAGAATCGGAAGGGACGCCGGAGAGAAGGATTGAAAGAGAAAGTTGGAATGGGGGCCGGAAAGAGAGAAGAGCATGATAAAGATATTGATTGTGGAGGATGAGATTTCGATTTCACATCTGATAAAACTGAGTCTGAAGAGGGCAGGCTATGCCTGCGAGTGCGCTTATGACGGGGAGGAGGCAGCAGAGAAACTGGAGAGCGGGCGCTATGATCTGGTCCTGCTGGATGTGATGCTGCCAAAACTGGATGGGTTTGAACTGATGGAATATATCCGTCCCATGGAGATTCCGGTCATTTTCCTGACGGCGAAAAATTCCGTCAACGACCGGGTAAAAGGTCTTCGGATGGGAGCGGAGGATTATATTGTCAAACCTTTTGAGATTGTGGAGCTTCTGGCCCGGGTGGAGGTGGTGCTCCGTCGTCGGCAGCTTTCCGAGGAGAGCATGGATCTGTGCGGCCTGCACATTGATATCCGCTCCATGCGGGTACAGCGGGACGGCCGGGAGATTCCTCTGACGAAAAAGGAATTTGACCTGCTCCTTCTGTTTGCGCGAAATCCCAACACGGCTCTCTACCGGGAGAGCATCTACGAGCGGGTCTGGGGAGGAGAATTTCCCTACGGCAGCAGAGCGGTGGATCTTCTGGTGCAGCGACTGCGGAAAAAGGTGGGATGGAACCGGGAACTGAAGGCTGTGAACAAGGTGGGATACCGACTGGAGGTGCCGCAATGAAATTCAGAGTGAAAATCATGGCGTGTATGCTGTGCCTGATGAGTGTTCTCTTTGGGGCGGGCGGCAGCGCGCTGATTCTGATTTCCTTCCAGAACAGCCTGGAAGGGGAAATCGCCACGGCGGAAAACTCCTATCGGATGCTTCTGTACACGCTGCAGGTGGCGGGTGGAACGGATCTGTTTGCCGGTACGGAAAATATGCGAAACGCTCTCCGGCAGATGACAGGGCAAAAGGGGGCTTACTGGGATGCCGTTTTACTTGTCTCCGGCGACGAGGTGGTGTACCGGCAGGGGGAGGCTGCGGAGGAATGGCTGTCCACGGAGGAGAAAGTTGTGGAAGGGGAGAATGCGGAGGAACGGTTGTCCACGGAGGGTGTAATGGAAATGGCAAAAGAGCAACCTTCCGCTGCGGAGGAGACTGAGGAGGAATGGATGTCCGTGGAGGAAACCGGGAACTGCCGGGTCACATTCCTGCGGGCGGGAAACGGGGAGAGATATCTGCGGATATCCGGCGGATTTTCCATAGGGGCGCAGACGCTTTCGCTGGACACGGTTCACGATATCTCTGAACTGTATGAAAACCGAGCCCGGCAGCAGAATGCTTACCGGTTCATTTTTCTTCTTACCATGCTGCTGTGTGCCGGACTTGCCTACAGTATGGCGCTGATCCTGACCAGACCGCTGACCCGCCTCTCCCGGGGTGCCAGGGAGATTGCTGACGGCAATTTTTCCTTTCGCTCCGAGATCCGTTCCGACGATGAAATCGGGCGGCTGTCACAGGATTTTGACCGCATGGCGGATCGGATAGAGGAAAATGTGCAGATGCTGGAAGAGTCGGTAAAGGCGCAGGAGCGCTTTGTGAGCAGTTTTACCCATGAACTGAAGACGCCGATGACGTCGGTTATCGGATATGCGGATCTTCTCCGCAGCCAGGAGCTCTCGGAGGAAGAGCGGTGTGACGCGGCCAATTATATTTTCATGGAGGGAAAGCGTCTGGAGCGTCTGTCCTTAAAGCTCATGGAGATCTATGTGGCAAAGGAAGGGAACATCCGGCTGTCTCTTCAGGCCCCCGGCGCCATCGCCGAGGACGTCGCGGCCCATCTCCGCCCGATTTACCGGGACCGGAACATTTCCCTTGAAACCCGTTGCGAGCGGGGGACATGCAGGCTGGAGCCGGATCTGTTTCGTTCCCTTCTGGTCAATCTGATCGACAACGCCGGGAAAGCCATCGGGGAGGAAGGGCATATTCTCGTGACGGTTCATATGACGGAAAATGGGTGCGTGCTCTTGGTTGAGGACGATGGGCCTGGGATCCCTGAGGAGGCGAAAGTCCACCTGACGGAGGCTTTTTACCGGGTGGACAAATCCCGCTCCAGAAAGCAGGGCGGAGCGGGACTGGGGCTGACCCTGTGCGCGAACATCGCGGAACTTCACGGGGGAGCGCTGGGTTTTGAGAACCGTGAGGGCGGCGGAACAAGGGTGCGCGTGGAGCTGAGAGGAGGCCGTGATGAGAAAAGGTAGAGTGGCCGCGTTGGCCGGGATTCTGGCGGCGGCCGTGGGGATGGGACTTTTTTTCCCGGATCTCGTGGTCAATGTGGCGGATCAGAAAATGGAAGATCAGGAGGAACATTTTTCCGTGGACACAACCGCCTCTTTTGCCGACGGACGTCTGACGGATATGATGCGCCTCGCGATGTCTTATGTGGATGAGATCTATCTGTACAGCGGAGTGGAACAGAGCGAGGGGGACGTCGCCTCGATCGCGGGAAATATTGCCGCAAAACTCTCGGAGGATGGAATCCTTCCCCAGATGACGTACGGCGATGCGGAGACGGAAGCCTTCGTGGCGGTGGGGGAGGAGCAGGAGATGGGCGTTATGTGGCGTTGCCGCTTTTTTGACCAGCAGGCGTCGGGGATTCTGGAAATGCTCATCGATGACCGCAGCGGGAAACTGCTCTTTTTCTATTATCAGAGGCCCATGTCTGACGAGGATCCGTTGTACGGGTACCGCGCCTACGGAGAGGCGCCGGATGCTGAGAAACTGCAGGGGGCGGCTCTGGAGGATTTGCGGAAGCAAAGTGACAATATGGAAAATTTCTGCAGAGAATATTACGGGTTTACCCTTTCTGATGAGGAGTACTATGCCGATGATGCAGGGCAGGGGCGCGCGGAGATGGTGTTTTTGGATGCGGAGGGGAACCGGATCCCCCTGTGTTTGACCCGGGATCCTGATGGAACCATGTATACCTGGGGCTGGTCGACGTGGGAGACGGTGAGCGATGAAAACGCAGCGATGGCGTTTTGATGCCGAAAATATGCTGTTTTGAGGGAGACCTCTGATAGGATGTTCACAAAAGAAAATGTGAGGTCTGATAGCATGTCATACAGAGGAAACCGAAAAACTAGGAGAAGGAGGAGGGCGAGGAGGATATGGATTCGCCTGCTTCTGACGAACCTGCTGTTGCTTTTTGCCCTCGCCCTTGCCCTTCGGGCGGGAGCTGTGCTCTCGCGTGGGGAAACTTTGAAGGGGGAAGGGGCAACAGAGGCAAACGGAACGAAAGAAGTAGATGGTCGTGGCGGCGGAACGCCGGGGACAGTGACATCGGCTGCCGGGAAAAGCAAAAAGACAGAGCAGTGGAATCTGATTCTCGTGAATCCCTGGAACGAAGTGCCGGAGGACTATGAAGTGAAACTGACCCGTCTGAAAAACGGACAGGCCGTGGATTCCCGGTGTTATCCGATGCTGCAGCAGATGATGGACGACTGCCGGGCGGACGGACTGAACCCTTATATCTGCGCCTCCTACCGGACCATGAAAAAACAGAAAGCCCTGTTCGCGGACAAGGTCAGGCGCGTCCTTCTGGAAGGGTGCCCGAAGGATGAGGCTGAGGATGAGGCGGCAAAGACTGTGGCGAGGCCCGGAACCAGCGAACATCAGCTGGGCCTGGCGCTGGATATTGTGGATGCCGACGATCCGCAGCTGGAAACCTGGCAGGAGGATACGCCCGTGCAGCAGTGGCTCATGAAAAACAGCTGGAAATACGGTTTTGTCCTCCGTTATCCACCCGAGAAGAGCAGCATTACCGGCATCATATATGAGCCCTGGCATTACCGGTATGTGGGCAGACAGGCGGCGGAGGAGATGCATAACAAGGGACTCTGTCTGGAGGAATATTTGAAGGAGAGAGAGGAAGGTTGAAAAATGGGCGGCCCTCCACTAAAATAGAGGAAACGGGAGGACCTTTCCATGACATACAGAATCTTGATTGTTGAGGATGATAACACCATACGGGAACAGCTGAAAAATCTTCTGACCGGGAACGGTTATCTGGCCGCGGCGGTGGAGGATTTTTCCGATGTGATCGGACAGGTAAAGTTTTTTTCGCCCCATCTTGTGCTGCTGGACATCCGGCTGCCGGGGGAGGATGGATTTGCGCTGTGTTCCAGAATCCGGGCTTTTTCCGATCTTCCCATCATATTTGTTACCAGCAGCAATACGGATATGGACGAGCTGAACAGTATCATGCTGGGCGGAGATGCATTTATCACAAAACCATACCATACGGCGATTCTTCTGGCAAAGATCGCCTCCCTCCTGAAGCGGGCTTACGGAAGCGGGCAAAAGGAGGCGCTGACCTGGAAAGGGGCCGAGCTGCACCTGGAGAGCAGCATGATTACTTACGGAGAGCGGCAGGCGGAACTGACGAAAAACGAGGTCAAAATTCTTTACTATCTCTTCAGACACGCCGGAACCATCTGCCCACGGAACGATATCGTGGATTTCCTCTGGGACAATCAGCTCTATGTGGACGACAACGCCCTGAGCGTCAATATCACGCGCATCCGGGAAAAGTTGTCCGCCATCGGCCTTAAGGATTTTATCCGGACAAAACATAGACAGGGGTACACCATATGAGCGGAAAAGTTTATCTGAAAAACCGCCTTCCGGCGATTCTGGTCAACCTGCTGGGGATGACGGCTCTGGCGCTGTTTCTCATGGCGGGAGGGACCGGACTCTCCGGTATCGTTTTGATATTGACCGTGTGGCTGCTGGTGCTGGCCGGATATCTCACGGTCAGCTATGTGGCGCAGAAGCGGTATCTGGACCATCTGCTGGAGATGACGCGGAATCTGAAGGAGCGCTACCTGATCCCGGAGATCATGGGGGAACCTCAGCTGGCTGATCAGCAGGTTTTCTACCGGATTATGAAAATGGCGGAGAAGTCGATGCTGGAGGAGATCGAGGCCGTGCAGCGGGAGCGGAAAGAGTACCGGGAGTATATCGAGCAGTGGATTCACGAGGTCAAGACGCCGATCACAGCCATCCGGCTGCTCTGCGAAAATCATCGCTCCGATACCTCCAGGGAACTTCTGGCGGAGCTGGAACATATCAACCGTTATACGGAACAGGCTCTCTATTATGCCCGCAGCGAGGAGACCCAGCGGGATTATCTGATTCGGGAGACACCTCTTGGGGATGTCATCCACGGGGCGGTGGCGGATAATAAGTATCTTCTGCGCCGTCATCAGGTAAAGGTGGAAGTGGAGGACGCAGGGATTTGCGCCTGCACGGACGACAAATGGCTGCGCTTCCTTCTGGACCAGCTCATCAGCAACGCGGTCAAATACCGCGGCTCAGAGCCGAAGCTGCGCTTTGTCGCGGGAGAGCGGCAGGGGCGGGTATTTCTCGCGGTGGAGTACAACGGGATCGGAATCCCGGAGAGCGATCTGCCCCGTATTTTTGACAAGGGATTTACCGGGACAAACGGTCGGCTCCAGAAGAGCTCTACCGGTATTGGCCTCTACCTCTGCCGAAAGCTCTGCGACAAGCTGGGGATCGGTCTTACAGCGGAGTCCGGCGGGAGGGGCAAAGGCACGAGAATGGAACTTACCTTCCCGGTCGATGATTTTATTGCGGAAGTGCAGGAGAAGTAATCCTGCGCTTTTTTGATTTCACAGGAAACTGCGTTCCTGTTTTCTTACAGAACTGTAAGAACTTCGTAAGGAAATTCGATACAAAAAGAAATGGACTTTCCCTACAATGATAGTGTACTCTTCCACGACGGGGGCAGTGTCGGTGTACAAGGGACAACGCGCCTTCGCCGGGGGAGGGTGAGAGAACGCATGGAGGTGGGTATATGAGTACCATTTTGAAGCTGGAGCATATCCAGAAGTATTATGGCAGTGAGGGCAATCTCACGAAGGCCATAAAGGACATCAGTTTCTCCGTGGAGGAGGGAGAGTTTCTTGGAATTATGGGGGCCTCCGGTTCCGGAAAGACGACGCTGCTCAACTGTATCTCCACCATTGATACGGTAAGCGCCGGCCATATTTATCTGAGGGGAACGGACGTGACGGAGATCCCGCCAAAGGATCTGGCGCGGTTTCGCAGGGAAAACCTGGGCTTCGTCTTTCAGGATTTTAACCTGCTGGACACGTTGACGATCTCGGAAAATATTGCTCTGGCCCTGGCCATCAACCAGGCCCCGGCGGCACAGGTGGAGCCGAGAATTGCGGAGATGGCGGAGAGGCTGAACATCGGGGACATCCTGGATAAGTACCCCTATCAGGTATCGGGTGGACAAAAACAGCGCTGTGCCTGCGCCAGAGCCCTTGTCAACCGGCCGGGACTTCTCCTGGCGGATGAGCCCACGGGAGCGCTGGACAGCCATTCGGCACAGATGCTGCTGAATACGATGCAGAGCATCAACAGGCAGATGGGATCGACGATTCTGATGGTAACCCACGATGCTTTTACCGCCAGCTACGCCGGGCGCATTCTGTTTCTTCGGGACGGGGAAATTTTTACGGAGCTGGTAAGAGGCGATGATGGCAGGAGCGCATTTTTTGAAAAGATCCTGCATGTTCTCACTATGATCGGAGGTGGACAGAGCCATGTATGCAAAGCTGATTTTTAGAAACGCCAGGCGGTCCGTCCGGGATTACCTGATCTATATAGTGACCATGACGATCTGTGTCACACTGTTTTATTCCTTCCTGTCCATCTCCAGCAGTTACTATCATCCCGACATCGGAAGTACCTATGATTTCACGATGCTTGGCGACGGGATGAAGATGGCCATCTGCGCCATCACGCTGATCCTTCTGTTTCTGATCTGGTTTGTGAACGGTTACATGCTGCGGCGCAGGCAGAAGGAATTTGCCCTGCAGTCCATTATGGGAATGGAACAGAGGACTATCGGAAGGCTCTTTTTTGCCGAGACTTTTCTCATGGGAGGAATCTCTGTGGCCGCCGGAATTTTTCTGGGAGCCTTCTGCTCCCAGTTTATCACTGCCATGCTGCTGACATCCTACGGGCAGAGTTATCGGATTTCCTGGATGCTGTTCCCTGACACCGTACTTCTGACCGTTGTCTTTTTTTCTCTGAGCTTTGTGATTGTGGGACTTTTCAACACCCGGGCGATTCGAAAGACAAAGATCATCGATATGCTTTCGGCGGACAGGGAAAATGAGCCGGAACTGAAAAAGAGCCGATTTTTGCCTGCGGTTACCCTGCTGTATCTTCTGGTCATGGCGGTTATGCTGGTAAACAGTGTGCGGATCCGGCATTACTATTTTGATCCTCGCTACGCTCTTCCGGTGCACATCATGTTCTGGAGCAATATCCTGTTTCCGGCTCTGGGACTTCTCTGGCCGCTGATCTGGCTGATGTTCAGAAAGCGCCTGGATTTTCCGCGGCTGGTCGCCGGGGAAGTGGCGCTGGCTGTCTGCAATGCCATATCGGCTGCCTGTGTGCCGGGTATGCGTTCCGCTTATCTTCTGTCCTATGGCGCGGGCGTGACCAATCAGTATATCATGTTTGTCCTGGCGGATCTTCTGTATGTGATCTGCGGGGTTATCTACCTGGCGTCGGCGATGCTTGTCATTCGAAAAAACAGCTCGCCGGAGCGCCGGTACTACAGGGAAAATCTTTTCTTCTACGGGCAGATGATCTCGAAGCTGACCACCACCAGCAAGACCATGACGCTGGTCTGCGCGACGCTGGCTGCCGCCATCGTCCTGTTCATGGCGGCACCGGTTCTGGTGGGGTGGTCGTCGGGATATCTGGATGTGCGCTCTGTGTACGACGTGCAGATTTTTTCCAGATACAATGACGTCTATGACGAGGCGGATCTCCCCAGGGGAGATTACGACGTTGTGACGGATTTTCTCGGGGAACATCGCATTGAGGCGGACGCCGACTGCACTTTTGATCTGTATCTGCCAAGGAGAGCGGATTTTGAGAACCGAAGGAAGCATGATTTTCCGGTGCTGGCAATATCGCTCAGCGATTACAATGCGATCCGCCGGATGCTGGGGTATGCTCCCATCTCTCTGGAAGATGGCGCGTTTACCACCCAGTGGCAGACAGTTGCCACGGAGGAAGAACGGGAGGAATTTCTGAGAGAGCGCAGGATAGAGACGGACGCTGGCAGTCTGACCGTAAGCGGGCAGTCCTTTTACCTGGAAAATATCGGTCAAACGGCTTACAATACCTACACCAGTGTGATCTATGTCTTCCCGGACAGCGTGTGCGCTCAGCTCCTTCCGGTCATGCGAAACCGCTATATTTCCGCAGAGGAGTCCATCTCCTACGAGGATGCCCGGGAACTGGAGCAGATCTTTACCGACATCTATCCGGAGGATCCGACGGCGGAGAGCGGCGGCGTATCCTACGGGATTCGGCTGAGCACACTGCAGATCAACAGTGCCAGAGCGGGAAATTTTGTCCTGCAGGCATCCATGATTTACGGGGCGGTGGTGCTGATGGTCATCTGTCTGACGGTGCTCTCTCTGCAGCAGCTTCTGGACGCAGGTCATTACCGATACCGCTTCTCGGTGCTGCGAAAGTTGGGAGTGGAGGAACCCAGGATCAGCTGTCTGGTATGGCGGCAGCTGGGAGTGTGGTTTGGTCTGCCTGTGGGTTTGGCGGTTCTGGTATCGGCTGTGGTGGTAATCTATTTTATTCAGACTGTGTCAACCGAGATTTCCGCCTATATCGGTTTCGGGGCGCTGGCGGCGCAGATCGCGGCCACGGTTGGGATTCTGGTGTTGCTGTTCGTCTGCTATTTTATCAGCACATGGCTTCTCTTCCGCAGGGCGATTGATCCGTGAGAAGTATCGCGGGTAAACGAATCGTTTACTGACAGAATATGTGGGGGATGCTATACTGAGAACAAGGATAAGAATATAGTTTTCCAGTGGGGGAATGGTGCCCGCAATGGGAAAGGGGAGTGGACGTCGATGAAAAATGCAAGGGAAATGACGGGAAGCGGAAAAAACAGAATGGGAATCCTGTGTATGGCAATCTCTCTTTTGGCGGTAATGCTGACGGCCTGCGGATCCGGGGAAAAAATCTACGAGGATGACAGGATAAAGGCTACGGTTACGGAATCGAATGGTCAGCTGGATTTGTCGGTGCGAATCCGCTCTTCAACAGCTCCGATGCAAGAGGCAGTCAGGAAAAATCTGACAGAGGGGGAACTTTACCATGATTTCAGAACGCTGATGTCCGATGGTATTTATTATCAATATCAGGACGGAACCCTGGACCAGGAAGGAGGTGTCTACATCTATGTGTATTCCTCTGAGGCGGAACTGGAACAGGCGTTGGGACAGAGCCTGCCAAACAGCAGCGGAATTTCCTGGCCGGAGGGGGGACATAATTTTGTGCTGACCTACAAGCCGGATGCCGGGACGCCGGAGGGCGATGGAGCTGTTGATATACAAGCGGCAGCAGCGCCGGAGGCTGTGACGGGCGAAGAGCTTCAGGTAAGCTGGGATGTCAGAGTGAATTATGGGACGGACAGGTCTAACTCTTATATGGACAATATCACAGAGGATGTGATTCACGAGGGCTATACTTCGGCACAGGGGCTTGCGGTGGATCTGTTTATGGATGAGAGAACCGGCCAGGTTCTTGTGATCTGGACGGAAGAAAATGTCTGCTGTACCTGGAGCCTGACAGGAGAACTGACAATGGACAGTGTGAAGAAGTTTGTTGATACGATTGAGTTGTGATTATGGCGGCAGGTTTTATATGCCTGAACTGTTTCATCATTTCACGGCTGGGTAAAAAGTCGGGGGAGGTACCAAAACGGTACCTCCTTTTTTCTGCTGAAAATCTTGTTTTTCAGGGCACCTGTGCTTATAGTGGAATCAGATACAGAGCAGGTGGATCAGATACAGGATAGGTTGGGAATAGGATATACGAGGAGAGGGGGCGTGATTTATGGAATTTGGGGAGAGACTGAAACAGGCCAGAGAGAAAAAGGGAATGACGCAGCAGACACTGGCGGAGCGGCTGTTTGTGACCAGACAGACCGTTTCCCGGTGGGAGAATGGTGTCCGTTATCCGGATATTCTCACAGTGAGAAAATTGTCGGAGATTCTGGAGATTTCGCTGGATGACCTTCTTTCGCAGGAGAATCCGAAACAGCTCGTGGAGAGATCTCCAGTACTGGAGAACCCCGCTGCGGGACGGCTCCAGACTGCAGTTTATATGCTGGCAGCAGTTCCTTATCTGTTCCGGGTTCTGGGGCTTTTGTGGGAATCGGGGATCGGTACGGGGTATACACCGGAGACCGCAGAGGTTTTCTGGGAACTTCCGGTAACGGCAATATGCGCGGCAGCCATACTCTTTGGAGCAGGCAAATCTGTGGCCGGGCAGATGACACCGAAAATGGTCTGCGCCATGACGGGAATCTATTTTCTTGCGGCGGTCATTTCCAGGGCGATTTCTATTTTTACCTGGACGGATCCCGAAGGAGAACTGCGGGTTTATGCTTCCGGCGGGGGTACGCTGCTGTTTCTGTTGATTCTGTGCTTTTCTGTCTTTGCTGTTGGCGCAGTCTTCCGCTTTTATATGGGAAGGAAGTTATGTTCTCCGAATGCGGTATACATCGCGTCAGCGCTGCTGGCATTTTACAGCATATTGTTATTTGCCGGCAGGATGTTTTTTGTTTATCTGGGCGGGAGAGTTTTTGTAGATATCAGCTTTTACGATACGCTGCTGCGCTGTTTCGGAAACGGCAGTTTCGCCCTGCTGATGTTTTTTCAGGCGCGGACCTTTCACAGAAAACAGCGTCTGGCGCAGGAAGAATAAATATATGGGAGAGGAGTGGGTATGAATGAAAAAGGCGAAAAAAATGACGCGAAACAGCGCAAAAGCAGATCGGAAACATGCGGCAGGCCTGTTTATGGCAATCGTACTTATGGCGGCGCTGCTGACGGCCTGCGGATTCGGAAAAAAGATCTATGAAGATGACAGGTTAAACGCCATGCTTACGGAAGCGGACGGGCGGATAGATCTGTCGGTAAGGATCCGGTCTTCGGCGGTTCCCATGCAGGAGAAGATCAGAGAGAAACTGACAGCGGGGGAACTTTACCATGAATTTGAAACGCTGATGTCGGACGGAGTTTCTTTCGGGTATGAGGATGGAACCCTGGATCAGGGCGGGGGAGTCTATATCTATGTGTATTCCTCTGAGGCGGAACTGGAGCAGGTGCTGGAACAGAGTCTTCCTAACAGCAGTGGAATTTCCTGGCCGGAGGGGGAGAATAATTTTATGCTGATGTATGAGCCGGATAATGGAGCAGAGGAAGAGGCCGGAAGCGAGGCTGTATCCATACGCGCCGCCGAGATTCCGGAGACGGTAACCGGAGCAGGGCTTCGGATAAGCTGGAGCGCTTATCTGCACTATGGAACGGAGGCAGGCAGCGCCACATCCTCCCTGAGCGACGTCACGGAGGAGGTAGTATATGAGGCTTATACCTCGGCACAGGGTCGTTCCATGGATTTGTTTGTGGATGAGGGATCTGGCCAGGCCCTTGTGATTTTACTTGAGGATGGCGCATATTATACCTGGGGCCTGAGCGGGGAGTTGACGATGGACAGTGTGAAGACGTTTGCGGATACGATTGTATTGTGATTATGTCGACTGGTTTTATCTGCCCGGACCGTTTCATTATTCCATGGTTGCCGGAAAAGTCAGCCCCTGGAAGGGAAAAGCGCTCCGAGGGCTGAATATTTAACATGAAATTTTCTTGACACCCGTCTCCTGCCTGCTTTACGTTTAATGTAGAAAAGCAGCAGAAAAACAGCGGGCAGAAGGAAGCAGGGAGAAGGGAGAAGTTTATGGGAAAAGGACTGGTGCTGTATAAATCAAAATACGGGGCAACGAAGAAGTACGCGCAGATGACAGCGGAGGAATTCGGGGCGGATCTTCTGGAGATTGACAAGTGGAAGGGAGCCGCGGAGGGGTATGACTGGGTGGTGTTCTGCGGAGCGATTTATGCCAGCGGAATTTCCGGGCTCAAGACACTCAAAAAATATCGCAGCAGGATGAAGGACATACCTCGGGCTGTATTCTGTGTGGGCGCCTCGCCTTACGATGAGAAAGCGGTAGGGGAGGTAACGGCGAGAAATATGCAGGGCGAGTTGGCAGGAGTGCCGCTGTTCTACGGGCGGGGAGCCTGGAATGAGGCGGCTATGGATTTTAAGGATCGGACCTTATGCAAGCTGTTGCAGAAGTCGGTGGCAAAGCAGGATCCTTCCACCTACGAACCCTGGATGAAGGCACTGATGGAGGCCATGGGACAGACCTGCGACTGGACGGACAGAAAGTACCTGGAGCCGCTTTTCTCCTGGATTCAGGAGCAGCGGAATCGGGGATGAGGAATTGTGGATAATCTTTAGAAAATCTTAACAGAAAAATCATAAAATGATAAGGTGGAATGCCTTGAGACTACAGGAAGATTTTGTTAGAATGGACGTATCAGAAAGGAAGTTTTAGCAAAATGTTCAAAAGACCGATACAGAAAACAGAAGACGAGGAACCGATCAGGAGAGTGCCTGCTACAAGGTACTCTCCTGATTACAAAGAGGGACTGAGCCCGGAGCAGGTACGGGAACATCAGGAGCAGGGATGGAGCAACCGGGCGGTGGAGGCTCCTTCCAAGACTACGAGGGACATCATCCGGGAAAATGTGTTTACCTATTTCAACCTGATTTTTGCCATACTCGGCGTTCTGCTGTGCGTGGTGGGTTCCTTCCGGGATCTGACTTTCCTGCCGGTCATCATTTTCAATACGCTGATTGGTATCGTCCAGGAGATCAGGGCCAAGCAGGTGCTGGATAAGCTGACTATGCTCAACGCACCGAAGGCTACCGTGGTCCGGGGCGGTAAGAAGGCCGTGGTCAACGCGGAGGATCTGGTGCTGGACGACATTGTGATTTTTTCGGCGGGAAACCAGGTCTGTGCCGACGCTGTGGTCTGTGCCGGGGAGGTGCAGGTCAACGAGTCCCTGCTGACCGGCGAGGCGGACGAGATCGCCAAGGAAAAAGGCGCGAAGCTGATGTCGGGAAGTTTCATCGTATCCGGCCAGTGTTATGCCCGCCTGGAAAAGGTAGGGGAGGATTCCTACATTTCCAAACTGACCCTGGAGGCAAAGGCCATGCAGGAAGGGGAGCAGTCGGAGATGATCCGTTCTCTGGACCGGCTGGTAAAGGGTGTCGGCATCGCGATTATCCCTATCGGCATTATCCTGTTCTGTCAGTCTTACTTTGTCCATGACGAAGGCTTTCGCTCCAGTGTGACGTCCATGGTGGCGGCGGTTATCGGCATGATCCCCGAGGGGCTTTATCTGCTGGCCAGCGTGGCTCTTGCCATGAGCGCGGCCCGGCTTGCCATGAAAAAGGTTCTGCTTCACGATATGAAGTGTATCGAGACATTGGCCCGGGTGGATGTGCTGTGCGTGGACAAGACGGGAACCATCACGGAGAACGCCATGAAGGTGCAGGGCGTGAAGGAGACGGCGGAGTACGATCCGGCATCCATGCCGCCCTTGGAGGTGCTGATCGGCGATTTCGCCGCGGCCATGAACAGCGACAATGCCACGATGGCGGCGGTCAAGGAGGAGTTTACCAGGACTTCCGGTCGCAGGGCGGTGTCGGTAACAGGATTTTCCTCGGTAACCAAGTACAGCAGCGTTACCTTTGAAGACGGGGCTTATGTGATGGGAGCGCCGGAGTTTGCTTTGCTGGGAAAATTTGACAGCTACGCGGCGCAGATTTCCGCCTACGCCTCCACCGGGGCTCGGGTGCTTGCCTTCGGAACCTACGATGGAGCAGTGGACGGCAAACCGCTCGCCCACGGCATCCGGCCGCTGGGATTTCTGCTTCTGGCCAATCCGATCCGCAAGACCGCGCCGGAGACCTTTGCCTACTTTGCCAAACAGGGCGTGGAGGTCAAAGTTATTTCCGGGGATAATCCGGTAACGGTTTCCAACGTGGCCCGGGAAGCCGGAATCGATCATGCGGAAGCGTATGTGGACGCCTCGCAGTTGAGATCCGATGAGGAGCTGCGGGAGGCTGTGCTGCACAACACGGTATTTGGCCGGGTTACGCCGGATCAGAAGCGTAAGTTTGTCCAGGCGCTGAAGGAAGCGGGGCATACGGTGGCCATGACCGGGGACGGTGTCAACGATGTGTTGGCCCTGAAGGATGCGGACTGCAGTATCGCCATGGCTTCCGGGAGCGACGCGGCCGCCCAGGCTGCCCAGCTGGTGCTGCTGGAGTCGGATTTCTCCTGCATGCCTCAGGTGGTGCTGGAGGGACGGCGGGTGGTAAACAATATTCAGCGTTCCGCCACCCTGTTTCTGGTAAAGAACATTTTTTCCCTGCTTTTGAGCATGGCTTCGCTGATCTTCAGCTTTTCCTATCCGCTGGAGCCATCTCAGATTTCGCTGATCAGCTTCTTTGCCATCGGCGCGCCCGCCTTCTTCCTGGCGCTGGAACCCAATAAGAACAGGATCAAGAGTCACTTCCTGACCAATGTGTTCCTGAAGGCTCTGCCCGCGGCGGTAACCGACGCTCTGGCGGTGGCAGCTCTGGTGGTGTTCGGCCGGACCTTCGGCGTGGATCCGACAGATATTTCCACCGGAGCTACGATGCTGCTGGCGATTGTCGGCTTCATGATTCTCTACAAGATCAGCGCGCCGCTAAACCGGTTGCGGGCGGCGATTCTGATCGGATGTATGGTCGGAATGGTATTCTGCAGTATCTTCCTGAATGACCTGTTCGGCCTGACCGGTATGACCACCGAGTGCGTGATGCTGTTTGTGGTGTTTGCCATCGCCACAGAGCCTGTGCTGCGGTACCTGACCATACTGGTGGAGCGTCTGCGGAACTGGTATCTGAAGATGAGAGGCCGGGAGGCGGAGATTGAGTGAACAGAGCAGGCGAGGACGTCTGTTTTGCAATAAATGAAAAAATGGAGGGTTTTTACAATGAAACACGAGATGGTGACAAGGGTGGAGGATATCACTTTTCGTTATCCCTACCACCGGGAGGCGGTAAAGGAGCTGGTATCCATCTTCTGGGAGAAGGAGGGCGTTATCGCGCTGGTGTTTGGCGGTTCTGTGGCGAAGCATATGGAGCGGCCTGATTCCGATATTGACGCCATGGTGGTAGTGACCGACGATTTTTACGCGAAGGCGAAAGAAGAAAACTGCACGGCGGGAATGATCCCCATGGGGGACTGTGCCTATCCGGGCGGCTACTTCGACTACAAATATATGACAAAGGATTTCATCCGTGACGCGGCCGCAAAGGCGAGCGAGCCCACCCGCAATTCCTTTATCGGATCCCATGTGATGTTCTCCGCGGATCCGGAAGTCACGGAGCTGGTGGCGAAGATTCCGGTCTTTCAGGAGCGGGAGTACGAGGATAAGATGCTCTCCTTCTTCAGCGATCTGCAGCTCAACTATCAGTATTTCTGGAAAATCTGCAGGCCGGAGGGGTATATGAAGATTCGTACAGCCTCCGAGATCGTCTACAGCCTGTACCGTATGGTGCTGCAGGAGAACCGGATTCTGTTCCCCTGCAACCGCCGTCTGGAGGAGTTTGTGAAAAATGCGCCCAACCAGCCGGAACATATGGTGGAATACTGCGAGGAATTTTGCCGCACACTGGAGGATGAGGCTGTGGACAAGGCGGTGGAAGCCTGGATGAACTGGACGAAATATAATTATCCGAAGAACACGGCTATCTGTCAGAGCCGTTACTGCGCGGACTTTGAGCAGTGGTGGCGGGAGCCGAGACCGCTGGTCGCGGAGTGGTAGGAGGAATGCTCAATTGGGAAAAGTGTCTTGCATGGAGGAAAAACTTCGGCTAATATATAATTAGAATAAAAATTAGCCGAAGGAGGTCGCCATGGATTATATTACAAGAAATCTGGAAACAGTGGTTGAACAGGTAACAAAAGAATATCCGGTCGTACTGGTAACCGGACCGCGACAGGTGGGAAAGACGACGATGCTTCGGAAACTGATGGAGGGTACAGACCGGGGCTATGTATCGCTGGATGATCTCAACGAGCGGAGCATGGCAAAAAATGACCCGGAACTTTTTCTGCAGATACATCAACCTCCGGTTCTGATTGATGAAGTGCAGTACGCGCCGGAGCTCTTTACCTACATCAAAGTGTATGTGGACGAACATCGCGAGCCGGGAGTTTTCTGGCTGACGGGGTCTCAGGTTTTCAAATTGATGCGCGGTGTGCGGGAATCACTGGCCGGACGTGTGGCAGTTCTGTCGATGACAACGCTTTCCCAGGCGGAGATTTGCGGAGGGGATATGGAACCATTCCGGATTGACCTTTCTTCCCTGTCTGTAAGGGAAAAGCAGCGGGAAAAGATGAGCGCAACAGACGTTTATGAGAGGATTTTTCACGGTTCTATGCCTGCGATTGTCAGTGGAGCCGTCAGCGGCAGTCAGATTTTTTACAGCAGTTATCTGAGTACTTATATTGAGCGGGATGTGAGAGATCTGTCCGAGGCAATCGACGCACTGAAATTTTTGCGTTTTATGACGGCGACAGCGGCAAGATGTGGTCAGATGCTGAATATATTGGAGATTGCCAGGGATGCGGATATCAATCAAACCCAGGCGAAGGACTGGCTGGGTATTCTGGAGACGCTGGGAATCATTTTTTATCTGCGCCCTTATTCCAATAACCTGTTGAAGCGGCTGGTAAAAACACCGAAGCTTTATTTTTATGATACCGGTCTGGTATGTTATCTGACGAAGTGGAGCAGCGCGGAAACGCTGGAGAGCGGGGCTATGAATGGCGCGATACTGGAAAATTATGTGGTGTCCGAGATCGCAAAGACATACATCAACTGCGGTATGGAACCATTCATGTATTATTACCGGGATAAGGATGCGAAGGAAATTGATATTGTTCTGGAGCATGACGGGATATTGAATCCCATCGAGATTAAGAAAACGTCCAATCCCGGGACGGAGCTTACCAGAGTTTTCTCTCTCCTGGATCGGGCGTCTGTGCAGAGAGGAAAAGGGGCGGTTGTCTGTATGAAACCGGGGCTGGGAGCATTGGATCGCGATAATTTTGTTGTTCCCGTCTGGATGATCTGAAAAGGAGTGGAATGCATGTACCAATACATTTTATTTGACCTGGATGGAACTTTGACGGATCCGGGGATCGGCATTACCAATTCGGTGGCTTACGCTCTGGAGAAGATGGGGATCCCGGTGCCGGAGCGGAGCGAACTTTACAGATTCATCGGACCGCCTCTTCTGGATTCTTTCTCTCAGTTTTTCGGCCTCTCCGGGGAGGAGAGCGAGCAGGCGGTAACCTTTTATCGGGAATACTTTCGAGGGAAGGGCATCTTTGAAAATCAGGTGTACCCGGGGATCCCGGAACTTCTGGCTAAGCTGCAGGAAAGTGGGAGGACGCTGATCCTTGCCACATCCAAGCCGGAGGAATTTGCCCTCAGAATTCTGGAACATTTCGGGCTGAAAACATATTTTTCCTTTGTGGCAGGGGCTACAATGGACAGTTCCCGCTGCGCCAAGGTCGATGTGATTCGGTATGCTCTGGAAAACTGCGGTATTACGGATCTTTCCGCCGCCGTTATGGTCGGAGACCGGGAGTATGATGTGACCGGCGCGTCCCAGGCGGGACTGGACGCCATCGGCGTGCTTTACGGTTACGGTTCCAGAGAGGAGCTGGAGAAGGCAAACGCGGCGCATCTGGCCGAACGGGTGGAGGACATTTTCCCGCTTTTGGGATAAGGGAGGACGCCGGAATGAAAATCGTGATCGGCGATAAGAAGCCGAGGAATGTACACGGAGTTGCAAAATTGTGCAACCCGAATCTTGACCGTGTTCAGATGGCTTCCTCACTGTTTGGTGTTGTTCCGGATTCTGTAACATTGGAGGAAGCGAAAGCGGAAAGAAGAGGACGGTTATTTACAAAAAGGAATGAGAAAGAAGAAGGAGAAGAAGCATGATGCGAATGATGGGACTGGTATTGATCGTGATGATGAAAGGATTATTATGCAAGGGAGTCGCCCTGGGTCTCGTGCTTCTGACTTTTGTGTTCAAGGGGCGACAGTTGGATTATGACACGGAAAAGTGGAATGACTATTTCCTCTCTCTGGAGGAGAAGAGGGTGGAGCAGTACGCGGTGGGCGTCTATCTCTCCG
>ERZ1643246.788-NODE-788-length-38533-cov-9.294792_pt1 | contig 38533 bp, 36 predicted proteins | sample MGYA00579265_ERZ1643246 | MGnify/ENA primary metagenome ERZ1643246 (study PRJEB29033, sample SAMEA4952261) | chicken gut metagenome | biome: Broiler Chicken; feature: Gastrointestinal Tract; material: Caecum | place: Ireland | collected 2018 | study: Broiler...
TTTTGACGTTTCATGCACAGTTACCGACGTTTCGCGTCATTTTTTCATTTTTTTTGGAGTATAAAATCACTTTATGAAAAAGCATTGAAACAATAAGGCTTTGGCAGTTTTTTATGGATTTGTGGGAAATGAAAAAATTGCATAAAATTACATATAACCTTTTTCATATATTTGTATAAAAAGTAAAAACAAAATATTCCTTACTAAATATAAAGATCTGATTTTACTCCATTTTTTCTGAAATTCCTGTACCAGATAAACTACCTATCAGAGAAAAGAACCAAACAAGATCAGCCCTTTGTAGCAAACTTTCCTTTCGCCTAATAAACCCAAGAAGAAGTGATGTAAGTTTTTGTTCTGACTTTCAAAAAATGAAAATAAAAAAATTCAAAAGCTACCAAGATACATGTATCCAAACATCAAGTGGCTTGCCAAAACATTCCAAAAAAATGGTACGATATAGGAAAATCAAAAAGAGCGTGACAAAATAAAAAGCCTTCAATCTGATTCACCAAGGCAAATATAAAAAAACGAGGAATATTCCGAATGGGAAAACCTCGTTTCACATAATGGTTTTATTTTTTTTCTGCCATAGCATTGGAACTATGCAACTGAATTTTCGCATTCGGATCAACCAAATGCTTTACGGCATTGGCCGCTTTCGGTACTTCACCAAGTCCAGACATAATCAACTTTAAACGGCCTTCATATGTACAAATATCACCGACCGCAAAAATCCCTTCAATGTTTGTTTCCATTTTGGAATCCACACAAATTAAATTTTTCTCGATAGTTAACCCCCATTCCTTAATCGGACCTAACGAAGCAACAAATCCATAGTTAACAATCACATCATCACATTCAATAACTTCCAATTCTTCGGTCTTCACATTTTTAATAACAACCTTTTCAATTTGATCTGTACCGATCAATTCATGTGCAACAAAAGGTGTTTTTATTTTCACAGAAGATGCACGCATTTGCTCTACACTATGCTCATGCGCCCGGAATTGATCACGACGATGTACAATCGTAATTTCTTTAGCAATCGGCTCAAGCATCATCGCCCAATCAACTGCCGAATCTCCTCCACCAAATAATACAACGCGGCGGTCTTTAAAAATTTCCATATTTTTAACCAAATAGTGCAAATTTGTACTTTCAAACTGCTCATTATTGGAAACATCCAAGCGACGCGGCTGGAAGGCTCCGTTTCCAGCAGAAAGAATCACTGCTTTGGAATAATGGAAACCTTTAGAAGTTTCCAATAAAAAGGTTCCATCTTCCTGTTTTTCTACCTTGGTCACTGCTTCACCCAAACAAATGGTCGGAGAAAATTGATTCATTTGCTCAGTAAGTTCATCAATTAACGCTTGTGCCCGAACCTTCAAATGTCCAGCAATATCATAAATATATTTTTCAGGGTAGATTGCACTCAATTGTCCGCCCAGTTGCGGCAAACTTTCAATTAATTTGGTTTTCATTTGACGCATCCCACAATAAAATGCGGCATAAATCCCGACTGGTCCACCTCCAATAATGGTTACATCGAATAATTCTACTTCTTTACTCAAGTTTCATCCCCCACTTTACTTAAATTCCCTTTATATTTTATATGATTTTCTCAAAAAGGACTATCATTTTGAGAAAGAAAAATGAAAAAATCCGTTGAAAAAAGGACATATATGAATCTATATCATATAAATCAAAAATCTTATTTTTAAGTGATATTAGACATTTCTTTGATCCATCATACTAAGGAATAAACCAATCAAAAAAAGGAAGATCATAATTTTAAAAATTGATTGCATAAGATTTTTTAATTATTATAAAATTCAGTAAAATTAATTCCTACAATATGGAAATTATAATGAATCAACAAATGTAACATTTACTTTTAATTCAATTTATTATTACAAGAATTTGGGTTATGTTTCAGATGAAAAAACTCTAGTCCATATTTTAAATGTACTGGATTTCCACTCAATTCTATTATTGCATCCATTTGTTATCAAAAACAAGGAAACGTTTGCCTTTACCAATTACAACAATGTCCGTGTTGTATTCAATATAAAATCAAAAGAAACATACCCAGCCATCATAAAAAATTTTATCGACAACCGCTGGCTGTTTTGAATTGACAAATCATAACTTGTTATCGAAAAAGGAAAATTTCAATAGATAGAAAGCTTCAACAAATGATCGTCTCATACAACATACAACCAGAAGAAACTGGAACAAAACGGGAATTCTTACCCACATCAATGAATATAAAGAATAAAGCCACTTTTTTTTAATGAATCATTTTGTTTCCTCCACATAGGCCTTGGATATCTTCCACTATCATCAATTATACAATATACAACCTTTGATATTTTAATCTATTTGATTTGACACATATGTCAAATATTTGTACAGTATCCATAGACAAAAAAACGTCATATTTTTGGAGGGATAACATGAAAAAAATCATTCGTAGATGCACCCGAATGGTCAGTACCAAAAAAGGTATGTATATCACATTGGCGTTATGGTTTCTACTGGCAGGATTTTTGACAATAGCACCTAGCAGCAAAGAATATGAAACGACCAATATGGAAATTCTTCCCGAAGAAGCTCAATCTGTTATTGCCAAAAAGCAAATTGAAAAACACTTTCCTGGTGATAACACATTAACTGCCCTACTGGTTTTCCACAATCCAAACGGAAAAATTGATTTTGAGGCAGCCGCTGACGTCCTAACACAAATCGAAGTGGCAGATATTGATGGAATCTCTACAATTCCTCCGTTTACCACTATGCCCATTCAAGCACAGCAACAATTTGCATCAGAAAATTTATCCACCATTTTGATCCCAATTCAATTGGATGGAAACTTGGAAAGTTCAGAAGTACGGGCTGTTGTTGAGAAACTCATTGCAATCGGCGGAAAAGATGCATCAAACTATATGTTCCGTGTAACCGGACCAGCAGGTATTGCAACAGACACATTGGCATTATTTTCTCAAGCGGATATGTTCTTGATGATGGCAACAGTTGCTTTGATTTTGATACTGTTGATTGTCATTTACCGTTCACCGCTGCTTGCATTGATTCCGCTTGTAGCATCTGGTATTGTTTACCTTGTAGCAGATAAAATAATTGGACTACTTGGAAAAGGCGGACTCGTTATCAGCAACGAAACCTTATCGATTATGATGATTTTATTGTTTGCTGCAGTTACCGATTACTCATTATTTGTTTTTTCCCGATACCGTGAGGAATTAAAGCAGACAGAAAATCGTTTTGAAGCGATGAAGCAAGCGCTGCATGAAGTAGGTATGCCTGTGTTTTTCTCTGGAGGAACGGTTTTGGTAGCTATGCTCATTTTGTTTTTCACAAAATATCAATCCTATCATAATTTTGCACCGATTTTTGCCGTCACTATGGCAGTGATTATGCTGGCTTCCATTACGTTAATTCCTGCTTTATTTGCCTTATTTGGCAGAAAAGCGTTTTGGCCAAAGATTCCAAAAGTCGGTGATCCAGTGATAAAAGAAGGATCAATTTGGAGCCGAATGGCTGGTGCCATCACACATAAACCGATCGTTTCCTTTCTTTTCGTTGTGATCATCTTACTTTTATCATCTGGAAATATCTTCAATATTCAATATGAATTTGATACCGTAAAAACTTTCCCAAATGATATGCCATCCAGAGAAGGCTATGAAATGGTTGAGCAAAATTTTGATAAAGGAACATTGGCGCCAACAACAATTCTTTTAGAAAGCACACACGCAGTAACAGAAGAACAAGCTGAAGCATTGCGTAGTATCTTGGAAAATCAACCACATGTTGCATCGGTTTCTCTTGTTGAACAAACAAAATTTCATGAAAATCTCTTATATGAGCTTGTTTTTGACATCAACCCTTACTCCAAAGAAGCCATTGACACAATCGAACACTTTCTTGATCATCAGAATGAATGGCTTCATGCACAAAATATACTGGGAACATTATATTTTGCCGGAATTACCGCAGACTTGTATGATGAAAACACATACAGCAACCGAGACCTGGTTGTCGTTATGATTTTGGAAAGCTTGTTCATTTTCGCTATGCTTATTGCATTGACCAAATCCATTCGTCTACCAATTTATATGGTAGGTACAATTTTGTTTTCATTTGCGGCTGCACTTGGTCTTGGAACCTTCCTTGTAGATATACTCTTTGGTCATACAGCCATTAGCATTCGGGTACCACTATATGCATTTGTTTTCTTAGTTGCACTCGGTGTCGATTACAATATCATCTTAATTTCCCGATTCATTGAAGAACGAAAGCAACATTCTGTTCAAAAAGCAATGGAGATTGCCTTGTCACATACTGGAAGTGTCATCTCCTCTGCTGGGTTAATTTTAGCTGGAACATTTGCTGTTTTAATGACACAACCCATCTCAATTTTATTTGTATTCGGCTTTATAGTTGCACTTGGGATTTTACTGGATACATTTTTGGTTCGCAGTGTGCTGCTCCCTACGCTGGTTATTTTACTTGAGAAAAAAGAAAAAACAAAACAAATATCTGCATAAAAATCGAATGTCTAACTACAATACAATAAACAAAGCCAGAACAAATTCACAATAGAAAACGAATTTGTTCCGGCTTTTATTTTTATTGAAACGAACAAAAGACAAAAACTTTAGGTTGGAAGAAATGAATGGATATCCTTTGCAAAAATGAAAACAAACCCATCTACCCCATTAAAAATCCAATTTTTGAAATATCCTTAAATACTTGCGATTAAAAATTCACATGATCTGGATGTAAACCAGAACCGCCGAAATATGCCATATCATTGATTGTATTCATATCGTCAGCAGTAATTTCAAAATCAAATACCTGTATGTTCTCAATAATTCGCTCTGGGGTAACAGATTTGGGAAGCGGCAAAGTTCCATTTTGTAAACACCAACGAATACAAAGCTGAGCAACAGATTTTTGATATTTTGCGGCAAGCTTCTTTAATGTTTCATGATTTAACATTTTTCCCGTGCCAAGTGGGCTCCATGCTTCCACCAAAATTTGATGTTCTTTACAAAATTGTACAACTTCTTCTTGCATATACCCTGGATGAAACTCAATCTGGTTAACCATAGGTTGAATTTCTGCCTGCTCCATTAACGGATGCAAATGATGCACCAAAAAATTGCTGACTCCAATGGCTCTAATTTTTCCTTTTTGATAAAGCTCTTCCATTGCACGCCAGGTACTAAGATTTAATTCCTGCCATTCTTTTGTATGACCGTCTTTTGCTGGCCAATGAACCAAATATAAATCCAAAACATCCAGTGCCAACCGGTTCAATGTTTCCTCAAAAGCAGCCATTGTCTTTTTATAACCACGTGCATTGTTCCAAAGTTTGCTTGTGACAAAAATATCTTGTCGCGACAATCCACTGTTTTGAATCGCTCTTCCCACACTTTCTTCATTTTGATAAATGGCTGCTGTATCAATATGTCGATATCCTTTTTTTAATGCAGCCGTTACTGCTTTAACCGCTGTTTCTCCATCAGGAGTCTGCCATGTACCAAATCCAATGCTGGGAATGGAAATCCCATTAGACAATTGAAATGTTGTATTGAATTCATTCATATTTATTTTAACCTCCAAAATTATGATGTTAGGCTTGTTCCATTTAACCACAAGTCAAATAAAAGTGCTGCCCATTGCTCAGTTTCCAAAACCTGCACATTGGGTATATCAATTAAAGCATAAAAGGTAGCCGACATAATTGCCGGTGAAAGATGAGGTCGAAGCATGCCCGCTTGCTGTGCCTCCGTGCAAAGTTGCACAATTTTTTGCTTTAATTTCTGATGTCCGACCTCAAGCATACGCATATTTTCTTGAATAGAAGTCGATGCATGCATTTTCAGATCTGGAATCGTTTTTAACAACCGGTGCAAATCAGACTCCTGCATATATACCATTAAAAGCAACCGCAAGTCTTGTAATGGATTTCCTGTATGAACTGCATTGGTTTGATTCAACACACGCTGCATAACATTGCACATACATGCTGAAACAATTTCTTCTTTATTTTTATAATAGGAATAAATTGTACTCCGTGCACCATCCAAATGCATGGATAAAAGCTTTAGATGAAATTTTTCATAGCCATAAGTAAGTAGCAGTTCTTCAGTTTTTTCCAACAATTGCTCATGTGTAAACAACTTTTTACGCATTTTCTGCCCTCCTTATGACCAATTGCAAACCTTATTTTTTTCCATCTTGATAAAAAAATTGTCCTGTACAAATTTCTATTGCACTTCCAGTCATGTAAACTTGTTCGTCTTCATCATAGCAGATTTGTAATTCACCCCCGTCAAGTACAACTGTAATATCGGTATTTTTTTTCACATAACCAAGCAACGTGGCAGCAACAACCGCTGCACAGGCTCCAGTTCCGCAAGCCTTTGTAATACCTGATCCACGTTCCCAAACTCGCATACAGATTTTGTTATCCGATATAATTTGGACAAATTCCGCATTAACTTGCTGCGGAAACATTGGATGAGTTTCAATAACAGGACCAACTTGCTCCAACAAAATTTCAGAAACATGATCCACAATAAATACGATATGCGGATTGCCCATTGAAACCGCTGTTCCAACAAAAGAAAATGTACCAAAATCCAAAAGCTCACCGATTGTTTGTGGTTTTAAATGTAGCGGAACAATCGGAATAGACGCATTGTCTAAATCCGCTCGTCCCATATGAATGGTTACTGTCTCCACCGAGGTTTCCCCATGAATCACTGCTTTAACCAACCGATCTCCGATTTCAATTTGGAACTGTTTTTGGCGAACCATCCCCTGTTCATACACATACTTTGCCACACAACGCAAAGCATTTCCACAGTTTTGTCCTTCTGAGCCATCTTTATTAAAAATACGCATTTTCACTTCTGCTCGCTGAGAGGGACAAATAAGCACCATTCCATCTGCTCCGATACCTGTATACACATCTGCCATCTTTCTTGCCAGCTTTGGCAACATCTCTTCTGGTAGTTGAAAAGTAAACATATTGATATAAATATAACTATTCCCCAAACCATGCATTTTTGAAAACGGTATATGCATTTTTTCGCTCCTTCTTATTCTCTTTTCAATAATTTTAACATTTTTTCGTGGAAAGAAAAAATGTTCTAGAATAAATAAATAAATTTTCTTTATTCTTTACAGGAAAAAATTGTATAATATGACTAATGCTTTATCTTAATATTATGCTTGTATCAAAGGAGAACAAAATCTATGGCAGAAATCCCATCACTTTATGAAAAAAAAATAACCTGCACATTTTGTGAACATACATTTCAAACGATGAAAGTTCGCACACGTGCACTAAAGGTCAAAAAAATCGAAACTGATTTTTGCACCATCTATGAAGACGAAAGCATCAGCCCTTACCTATATTTTGTCAATGTGTGCCCAAAATGCGGATTCTCATTTACAGAACAATTCTCTCCTTATTTTACTAAAGAAAGCAAGGATGAAATCCACGAAAAAATTGAAATGCATTGGAAATCAAGAGAATTTTCTTCTGAGAGAAGCTATGATGATGCAATTATAACTTATAAGCTTGCCCTGATTTCCGCACAGACAAAACATGAACCGATGATTATAATTGCCGGACTATATATGCGTCTTGCCTGGCTGTATCGCAAATTACAAAACGAAGAACAAGAACAACGGTTTTTACGTCTATCTTTACAAAGTTATGAAGAATCATACGGAAATGGAGACTATTCTTCAAAGGGGATGGCCACTATCCGATTGGAATATTTAATTGGAGAAATTAACTTTCGCTTAGGAAAATTTCAAGAAGCCTTGCAGTTTTATAATCGAGTTGTTTCTCAAGAAAAACAAACAACTGAACGAGCACTAGTGAAACAAGCCAGACAACAATGGCGGGCAGTCCGTACCCTTATGACAGGTGAAACATTTCGCGAAGAAGAAGATGACTAATATCCTTAAGACATAACAAACCAAAAGAGATGATTTGTTGAATAAACAATCATTCCTTTTGGCTTATTGTAATTTTTGTTTTGTGGATTGCCTGATCAACAAACATTGAGCCAATCTAAAATGAAAGAAACGAACAGACACATTACATTTTACATTTTGTATTTTTCAATCTCCATTGCCTTTTGCAAATTCCAATGCAGTTCTTCTTTTGTCTGCCCCTCAATAACCTTCCCCTCTACAAGAAGAAACAACCAACGAGCACAACGTGAGCATTCACCCAAACAGCCGTATTCAATATAATCTATATCGGGATTTTTTTGCAACTGCCAAACGACAGCATGTGTACCCATAGGCATATTATTCCTGCATCCTTCAATTAATGTTTGAAACATAGCTTTCCTCTTTTCTTTAATACTTTCTTTACTTACATTTTACCGACTCTCTTACTTTTTTACAAAAATAAAATTTCCAAACAATAATGTTGAATTATTGATTTGAAGATGTTTATAATATGAAAGAAAACAAAATGCAGCATCATTTTAAGGAGGATATACAAATGTTTGAACAAGTCAATGAAGTATTGGAAAAATTGCGTCCTTATCTTCAAAGAGACGGTGGCGATGTTGAGTTAATTGATGTTGAAGATGGCATTGTCAGAGTTCGTCTTTTGGGTGCATGCGGCGGTTGTCCGAGTGCCACCATTACTTTAAAAGCTGGCATTGAACGTGCATTGCTTGAAGAAGTACCTGGTATAAAAGAAGTTGAACAAGTATTTTAAGCGCAAAATACAAATTTTAGAATAAAAAATACTCATAAAAACGATCGAACAAAATAATTTTTAAAAATACAGGAATTTGTGTGGACTTTAGAGGAAATTTCCCAATATGTCCAGCTCAAAATATAAAATAAAAATTGGCTGTCTTTAGAAAGCTTAGTTTTCTCCCACTTTTCTACTGCCAAAAAAGACAGCTAATTTTTATATTCCTATCCTAATGTCATTTTTACTTATCAAACCCTCCTTTAAGATTTAGAAATTTCTGTTCTTAACCAACCTCTAATTTCTTCTTTAAAGATCCTTGTACACCATAACTCTTTGAATACATCGCAAAAAAAGAAAACGGGACACAAAATGTCCTCAAATAATAAAAAGGGAGAGTAAAAGATTCTTTAACGAAAAATTATCGCGAAAGGAAATTTTATGAATATACAAGATATAACCATACGCAGTGCTACCATTCAAGATGCAGAAGCTTTATTAAAAATTTATGCACCATATGTTGAGAAAACAGCCGTTACTTTTGAATATACGGTTCCTTCCGTACAAGAATTTAGCAATCGAATTCTTCATACACTCAACAAATATCCATATTTGGTTGCTGAATATGAACATGAAATTTTGGGATATACCTATGCCAGCTCATTCAAAGAAAGAGCTGCTTATGATTGGGCAGCAGAAACAACCATTTATATACATGAAAATATAAAGAAAATGGGAGTGGGTAGAAAATTATATGAGACATTGGAAACAATCCTTTCTGCACAGAATATTTCCAACCTTTATGCTTGTATTGCATATCCTTTTGTAGAAGATGAATATCTAACAAAAAACAGTGTACACTTTCATCAACATCTTGGCTATCGACTTGTTGGTGAATTTCGATATTGTGGGTATAAATTTCATCGCTGGTATCATATGGTTTGGATGGAAAAGCATATCGGAGAACATTTGGAAAAACAGCCCCCAATAAAAACATTTGATGAAGTAAGAAAGCTATTATAAAATGTACACCGGCTAATGCTTTTCTACTTTAAAGCAAAAAATAGAATAACAGAAAACAAAGATACAAAAATCTCAAATAAAAAAACAATGCATAAAATTGTTCTTACTACCTATATAATAACTTTCTTTGATCACATCAACTTTTAAATACTTATCTCACAGTTATTCATCAGAAATTCACAATGTTTCCTAACAAATAAATATGTTAAGTTAGACTTTTGCTTTGACATTGTTCTCTCATCGAAACGATTTAAGTTTTGTATCACTAAAACAAAAAATACACCACCATATCCCTAGTAAACAAAACATACTCCATTTCCAAAACTGAACGGAAAAAGCGGCAGCAACCCAAACCAAATTGATACCGTCCAGCAGACCGAGCCTACCCGCAACAGAATGAAAAAGATAAAGAGGACAAAGAGCACCATCCTAAGTTTATGTGCTAGAAAGCAACCATACAGTCTTTCTTCCATTTATTAAGAAAATCGTAATGTACGAAAACCTTGGGAAATCGGAAAAGTGCGCTGCAATAAGATTGGCATTCATTACAGCTTTATCAAAAATAGACTTTCTAGCAGAAATAGCCCCTACTATCCAACATAATACACAAGTACGAGATAGAAGCGGCAAATTTTTTACACTCTATTACTTCTTTATGGCATAATTAGATAAAGCACTGGAAATAAAATCATATCATGATTAAATTATCAAACCCATTTTCAAGTTTATATATCTTTCATCATTAGAACCCTCTGAAATGAGTTCAAAAAGTCAAATGGACCCTATTTTTATAAAAATGTACTTCGTTTAACCAATGCATTTAAAATATTTAAAAATTTTGATAAAATTCTTGGTCACGCATATATTTTTCTTTAATATCATCGTAAAAACGGGAAATGGCTACCTCTAAATATGGCCCCACCCAGAAAATGGCAAAACCCAGTGTAAGTGGTATAAGAAGTATCCAACCAATAAAAGAAAACATAAGCTTAAACAGCCTCCACTTATTCCCATCCATCAACTTTCGACTTTGTGTAATCGCATCTAGTACTTTCACATCTGGCTGATCCTTTAAAATATAGGGTACCATTGCATAAGAAAAAGATTTAATGATACCTGGAATAATCAAAAGTAAAGTCCATAAAATCAAGAAAATCGTCATAACCAAAGATACAGCAATGGTCTTTAAAAAGGTGTTCAGTGTTAAATATGGCTCAACAATATCCTTCACAGAAATCTCCTTCTGACGGGAAAAATCTAGTACACACCATGTATAACCAAAATCAAGTGGAATCAGCAACAGCATTAAAATATCAAAAATACTGAAATCCGGACCCGTCATATAGCTCGCAGCCCCAGCTACAAGTGTATAAAATAAAAACAATAAAAACATTGACCAATAATTTTGACTTAGTAATGTCCATGCTTCCTCACGATAAGACCGACTGTTTCTCATCATAACCTCTCCTTATTCTCTGTTTATCAAATATTTTTTCTATTAATTCATATGATTGGAAATAAATGTTTTAAATCCTTCTTCTCCAAGATTTCCTTGAGTCCGTGCAACTTCTTTTCCATCTTTATACACTGCTAAAACAGGTGTTTCTTCAATATTAAAAGTCCCCCACCCTTCTTGATATTCAAGCATATTCAACTGATTTACTTGCACACCAAGCGATTTTGCAACTGGCATTAAAATTGGCGTAACTTCCTTACAGGTTTTACAAGTTGGACCGAAGAAATAAGCAAAGACGGTTTCTCCTGAAGTAATTTTCTTCTCTAAATCCGTTAAAGTAATAATATTTTGATAATTTTCATCACTCAACAATTTGATTGTTTCTGCATTTAAGTTGGTTTTATCATATGGATTGTACTCGTTTGTTGCAATTTCCTCCTTCTTTTGATTCATTGCATAAACCGCACCCAGGGCAAACACAACAACCAATGCTGCAATAAAAATAACAATTAGTTTTTTCATAAATAAAACGGCTCCTTTCTTTCTACCTCATATCGAAATCATTGTAACTTAACAAAAATCTGGCGTCCTCTTTGAGAATATAAAAACAATATTATCATGATATGTCAAGTCATCTCTTTTATTGGATAAATGGCTAATTTTCACACCAACAAAACCATATGCCTAAAATTGGGTACATGATAATCAATGAATACTCTAATATCATTTTTATTCCATCTTAAGCGCAAAATAAAGATCAAAGAAATGCTTCCCTCTTTAAAAGGCATAACAAAAGACAGAAAAATCATAGCAAACAGAATTCCACTTGCAACAAACAATCAAATTTCTGGAAAGAAGAAATAAATTCTGCCAGTCACGATCACTGTCACAAATAGGATCTCATCAAATAAAAAGATCTATATCCTCCCTCCAAAAATAGCCTGACAATGAAAAACAGCAGTAAAAAATGGTTTTCACCTATATTTTGCATTATATTAATAAAACCAAACGAATAAACATGAAAAATGAAAGCACCTAACATCGCTCATCTTTTATGTTAGAAGTACAATAAAAATCAACAATCCAATGAAAAATGATGAAACATCTTAATAAGGCAAAAAGCAGTTTTTTGTCCTAATATTATCCTGCCAAAAAAACAAATCCAACTTGGAAAATATAACCAATCATATAGTATGCCATAGCAAATAAGATTAGCAAACAGAACAAAAACTAGATATTCTCTTTTTATTTTATATAAAAAAGAAAAATCATAATAATAAAATTAATATGATGAATTATATTTAAAACAAAAATAGCACTACAGAGAATAGAATCATTATTTGCTGTATCATTAATATCCCAAAAAATTCAAATTTCAAATATTAATACTATATTTAATAAAAAAGTTGTTATAAGTATCTTGTTTTTATAACGATTTATTTTTCTGAATAAAATTATTAATTAGGATACTAAATAAATTCATTTATCCTATATAACCAAATACACACATAATCCATCAAATACCAACTTGTAGATTCAACATCAATCAAGAAGACACATTGAAAAGAATGAATAGACAAAGGCTCCATAAACCAACCCAAAAGTAATACAATCAAACAAATAAAACAAAACTTGACATAACTGAGGAATAAAACGAAATTTTATACCTGATATCCCTCATCTTATATACACCATTCTGTCAATAAACAATCTATTTTTCAGTCACAGCGCATATTCATTTTTTCATTGTTTTTTCAAAATAATCATTTAATTAGAAATATGAGAATCTAACTAAAACTTATTCCAAAACATCTTTCCTTTATCCTATCAAAACAAATATAACATTCAAAGCCTATACAGTGAAAAACTTATTTTTTAAAATACGTAAAGCATTTAAAATTGCCAATACACTTACACCCATATCAGCAAAAACAGCTTCCCATAAAGTTGCTATGCCTAAGGCACCTAAAATTAAAACGAAAGCCTTTACACCAAAAGCAAAGACAATATTTTGCCATATAATTTTTTTGGTTTTACGCGCCAATTGGATAGCAAGAGCAATTTTGCTCACTTCATCATGCATTAAAACAATATCTGCCGTTTCCACCGCTGCATCTGAACCCATACCCCCCATTGCAATCCCGATATCTGCACGTGCCAAAGCAGGTGTATCATTCATGCCATCCCCAACAAAAACAACCTTTTGAGGTTTAGAAAGGGTACATAAGTTTTCCACATATTGTAATTTCTGATTGGGTAAAAGTTCCCCATAAACTTCGTCCAATCCAACAGCATATGCAACATTTTGGGCAACTGCCACAGTATCTCCACTTAACATAACCGTTTTTTGTACACCGACTTTTTTTAAAGCTTGAACCACTACCTTTGCATCTGGTTTCAGCTCATCCCCAATAACAAGAGAGCCAATGTATTTTTTTTGATAAGCAACATAGACAATGGTTCCAATCGCAGTATTTGGACGAAATATGACTTGATGACGACGCAACATTTTTTCATTGCCTACCAACAACTGTTGACCATCCAAAAACAAAACCACACCGTTACCACTCTCTTCTTGGTAATCTGTAATTTTTGAAGTACACAACGGCTTTGTATACATCGCCCGTATGGACTGGGCAATCGGATGGTTTGAATAGATTTCACCATAAGCTGCGTACTTTAGCAGCTCATCTGTTGTATAACCTGGTTCGGGATGTACAGATAAGACCTGAAAAGTCCCTTTCGTTAATGTTCCTGTTTTATCAAAAACAACCGCAGAAACTTGTGTGAGATCCTCTAAAATCCGACTGCCTTTAATCAAAATTCCGTTTTTAGATAGCGCACCAATCCCAGAAAAATAGCCAAGTGGAATAGAGATCACGAGTGCACAAGGACAAGAGATGACCAAAAATACAAGCGCCCGATACAACCACTCTGAAAAAGTAGCTTCTGCAAACAAAATCGGAGGCAAAAATGCCAGTAAGAAGGCAATCCCAACAACTACTGGCGTATAATACCGCGCAAATTTTGTCATAAACGCCTCTGTTTTTGTCTTCTTATTTGCCGCATGCTCAACCATTTCTAAAATTTTTGCCAGTGTGCTGTTTTCATAATCTGTTGTCACTTTTATTTTCAAAATTCCGCTTCCATTCACAGAACCACTTAACACTTTGTCTTTACAAATAACATATTTTGGAATTGACTCTCCAGTCAATGCCGAAACATCTAAATCTGACTCCCCCTCAACGATTATACCATCTATCGGGATTTTTTCACCTGGTTTAACCAAGATGATATCTCCAATACCAACTTGCTCTGGTGATATCTTTCTTTCCCCCTCCTCTGATACAACTGTTGCAAATTCAGGCTTCATTGCCAAAAGCGCACCAATGGATTGACGTGAGTGATAAAGGGCTTTGGATTGAAAATATTCTCCAATACGATAAAATAGCATCACTGCAATCGCTTCTGAATATTCTCCAATGGCAAAAGCTCCTAGTGTAGCAATGGTCATTAAAAAATATTCATCAAAAAATCGACGGCGAATCATGTTATTCACAGCCGTTTGTAACACAGGATAGCCAATCATCCCATAAGAACCAAAATATAAAAAAATTTGAATCATTCTATAATCTGAACAATATAATGCCAAAACAAAAAATAAAATACCAATCATAACAGAAAGCATTTTCTTATGCATTTTTTTCTCTTGATCTGACACAGCCAATTTGGTTTCATCCATTGTGCACACATCCACATGTGGTTCAATTTTTTTGACCAATTGTTTTAGCTGTTTCTCATAGGAAACACTTTCCTCATCTTTATAAAATACAGTTAATTTACACTGTGCAAAAAACACTGATGCCTCTATAACATATGGCAATTGTTGAATTTGCTCCTCTATTTTTTGTGCACAATTGGCACAATCCAATCCGTTTAAAATGTAAGTTCGTTTGATCTTATCATTTGTATTCTTTATATGTTTCATTCCTAACATGCTCCATTCCCAATACAAATAATTTGGTCACAAAATCATCTGCCAATGTGTAAAACATAATTTTTCCCTCTCGTCGTTTTTTGACAATTTGGTTCTGACGCAACAAACGAAGCTGATGAGAAATAGACGATTGACTCATTTGTAAAATATGTGCCAAATCACAAACGCATAATTCATGCTGCATCAGTGCATAAATTATTCGAACCCGTGTAGGATCACCCAAAACTTTAAAAAGCTGAGCCAACCTTTCCAAATACTCATTTGGCTCAGCAACACCAGTTATTTTCTGAATCACATCTTCATGAATACATGATACCAAACAGCGATCTTCCTGCATCTTTCTTTCTCCTCTCACTTTATTATATGAGCAATTGTTCAATTGTTTTTTGTAAATATATCATAATTGAAATCAAAAAACAAATTCAATATCTATAATGTCCAATTTTATCCATATAAACTGCTAAAGAGCTTAACGCAAAATAAAAAACGCTTTTTGCCAGCCAACTATATAGCAAAAATCGTTTTTTATCAAATTCAACTAAAGCTTATCCACGATCATCTCCGCCATTTTTCGATACATTGTACTCATTTGAACAAATGCTGCAATCATTAAAAGCTGTTCGATATAGAAATCATCATTAAATGCAGCCGATTTTTGACGCACATTTTCTATTTTTCTCTCCACTTCTTTTTGAAACATTTGAAACTGCTCTTCATGAAGCTCAATATAAGTAGAATAAAATTTCTCAAAATCCATTTGACCACGTACAATTTTTTCATTTGCTTCACTTAATGCCAGTTTAATATCCGGAATGCTGAGTCCACCTTTTAAATGATAAATCATTGCAATGAGCAAGACATGTTCTCGTGTATATTTTTTCTTTTCAATCGGGAAAAATAATTTATCCTTTCCATAATTATTGACCATCGTTTTAGTCAAAACTTTTTCCTTATCATTGCGAAGCGTATCCTTAAATTTATTTTCAAACAACTGAATCAACTGATCCATATATAAATCAAGCTTCGGAATTTCATCCGGATGAATGGTTTTTTCCAATCCCAGCTTCGTATTCCAATCATTCAACAAAAATTCCTCCATTCATATGAGAGCAATCGTACACCTTTTTACCTGTTTTTCATCTATTGTAACATGAGAAGATGTGAAAAGAGAATGTTTCAAAATCTAAAGTTCTTGAAAATCCCATAACTGTTTTTTTGTATTTTCCTAAGGAAATCATTGACAGAAATTTAGAATCATAATATTATTATATATAGTTATAATAACTACATATAATAATATGAATAGGAGTGAAAATATGGAACGTTATTTAAGAGAACCCATTAATGGGCTGACGCATTTAGCAGGAGCAATTTTATCTTTATTTGCTATGATTGCCATGGTAATAAAAGCAGCTTCCATGACCAACTCAACAGTCGCCGTCACTTCAGTTGTCATTTTCGGAATCAGTATGGTTTTATTATACGGGGCATCAGCAACATACCATTCTGTTTTTGCAAAAGAACGGGTGTTACTCTTCTTGCGCCGCCTGGATCATTCCATGATTTTTTTGCTGATTGCTGGTTCTTATACGCCATTTTGTTTGATCAGCCTCAATAATTCAGCAGGGAAAATTTTATTTGCTATTGTTGCTACACAAGCGATTCTTGGCATTTTATTTAAAATGTTTTGGTTTCATTGTCCAAGATGGCTCTCAACTACGATATATATTGTGATGGGCTGGATGGCTCTATTTGTTTTTGTGCCACTAACTGAAGTACTTGCTCCAGCGGGATTTATGCTGCTTGTTCTTGGCGGTATACTGTATACAATTGGAGGTATGATTTACGGAGTTAAACCAAAAAGATTGACTTTTAAAAATTGGGGCTACCATGAAATTTTTCACATATTTATTCTATTAGGTAGCCTATGCCACTTTTTATGTGTATATCTATACGTATTATAAGAAAATCTTTACTTTAGAAACCGGAAATGTCAGCCGGTTCTTTTTTATTAGAACAGACTGTAATATGAAATACAACACCTAAAAAATTGGAAAACGCATCACAAACTTTATTTATCATTTTATGATACACAACAAATGATGACATAAATTATGAATGACAATCCACTTATCCTGTCTGACCCAATAAAAATTTTACCAAGATAGTGTACTTAAATATCAAAAATTACACAACAGATAAATAAAAATCATTCTTCAATAATTTATATAGGGCTTAAACATATCAAATTTTATTTTACAAGTCTATATGTTTTATGATAATGCGAAAAAAAGGAAGATACCAATGGTATATTTAAAAAAACAAGGTTTAATGGATTTCTTGTGGAAGTTGGAATGGAACACCCAGATTTATCAGTCATAGAGCCAAAAAGGATTTCAATGGAAAAACACTCATAAGTTGTTTTTAGAAAAATTATCGTATTTAATTTAATCATCCATCAATTAAAAAAGGAAAAATCGACTAACTCGCATAAATATAAGATTTAAAAGTAGGAACGAATGATTTTAAAGACTTTTTTACTATGAAAGGACTATAAATAAATCTGGATAGAATAAAAACTAGGCAAAATCAATATAGTATAAGGTTGGCACTTCAGTATGAGGTGTCTTTTTTCATACAAATCAGTTATCAAAATATATACTTAACTAGGTCAATTAAATCCATTATAATTGACTTAGTCAAGTATAGGAAGGAAAAAGATCAATGACAAACTCGTTTGCATTTTATGTATCTGTTCTTTGCAAACAATTTACTCAATATTGTTCTGAAAGACTTTCAGAGATGAATGTAATCTATGGACAACTGTTCATTATAATTTTTATAGGGAAGAAAAAAGTGTGTTCATCCAAAGAAATATCGCTTGCATTAAGATTAGATGCGGGTTATCTTACTCGAACAATTTCTAAACTGATAGAAAATGGTTTTCTTATACAAAAGAAAAGTGAAAAAGATAAAAGATCTAATATAATCAGTTTGACAACGAAAGGTAGGCAGATATTTGAAAAGAGCCATGATTTATTTCAAGAATGGGACAAACTAATATTAGGTTCTCTTACAGATCGTGAGAAACAACCACTGGTAGAATTGGTTCAAAAAATAATATTTTCATCAAAATGAAAGAGATCGTGTGAAAATAGACAGAGAAAATAAAATTTAAATTGTATATGTGATGTTATTAAGTGTAAAGACAACAATTATAAATGGATATGTTTCTCGCTAATATTATTCATATTTTGGCAGACAAAGAAAACATTACCTTGTGTATGATTATGACATTCATAAGTTCTTCATGAATCCCAATAATCACTGAGCCATTTGTACAAAAAATTCGTTAAAAAAATAAAAATATACAATTAGAAAGTTGGAGAATATAAAATGACCAAATTAAACGATTTTATAAAAATTTTAACAGGAGAGTTTAATAACTCAGAGCAGTATGAAAATATGAAAAAAAATGGCGAGGAGTTTCCTTATGCCGAGCATATCAATACAGTATGCAATGATAAAATAACAAATTTGCCATCTAATTTTAACGGAATATTCATGATTGAAGAAAGTTATTATAAATTAAATGAAAAAATGCATGCTTCACCTCATCTGTTTTTATTTACTGAAGAACCAGACGGAATTAAATTAACTTCGTATGAAATTCCTACTGGATATAACAAGAGCACATTTACTTATCAAAATTTAGACAGTGTCGATTTTAATGATTTAAAGTTATCAAAAAAATTTACACCTGCAATATATATCCAAAAGAATGGTGTGTGGGAAGGCGGTAGCACAAGTATGTTCTCACCTGTATTGAAATTTACACTATTTGAGCGTTTCTCAAAAGAACAATTGGAAGTTACTGAAACTATGGAAGTAAATGGCAAGAGAACATTTGGTTATGACGAACCAGTTATTTATAAAAAGGTTCAATAAAACATAGTACCTTTTCATTAACCATGTCCTATATGCGCTTGCAGTAACTGATAAAAGCGTTCAGGTAGCCTGATCACATATTGCTAGCTATCCGAACAGCCTCATAGTTGAACTGAGGTGAGGCTGCATAACCTTCTTATAAGATAATGGAGGACACTAAGAATAGGAACCATATGTCAGTGGATACAATGATCTTCATATACAAGGTATGAAGAATTTATTTCAGAAGTAAGTATCTGTTACCACTTGAACAATCTTTCCAACAAGTATTTTTTATTACATGATCTGCTATGTATCGGTTCAAAATATAGCCCATTGTACTTCTTGCCTGTATGAAAAAATAAGGAACAGAAGACCAAGCACGTGGATACCAAAAAACGTTTTGAGATAGGGTGAAAAGATAACATGCAGAAAAGTTCGTTTATAGTTTATTTTGATATAATTCTGAATAAATGATCTTTTTTGTCGTTCATTAACAATTCATTTTCTTGATGATCTACTGTGAAATATATTCATTTAGAATCATAAAGATCCGTTTTTACCTGAAATACAATCTATACCTCTCTAAACATGGATAGCATGCTTGAAATAATTGAAAGGTAAAGTATTACATTTATAATGGTGAAAGAACTTGAAAAAAGAAAGCGTACAAACTACCTAAAAGAAATAAAAAAACAGACCTACTTACAAGGAAAAAACATGATTGTACATCTTTACTTGACGATAATGAACTGTCCAATATCACACTTATATATTAAGAGATACATTTTGTACCCAACTCACCTGTAAAAAGATGAACCCAAAGAACCTGCAATACATTATGAAAGATTCCAATATCAATATTACATTGCACCTATATGCTCATACTTTGGAAAGTGACACAAATATAAAAATGCAAAATCTGATAGCATAGATGATCTACTCCGCAACACATTACATTTGAATTGTAAATTATGCTAAGATATAACCAGCACAGATCAGATGTTCATCAATAACAAAAATACCTAAACCACCTATACTAACAAATATTTGAAAAGGATATAAAAAGATACGTATAAATTGACTCTTTGTTTCGATAAAAGAAAAAAGCTCCGATGTTTCATCGGAACTCCCTATGACTCACTCTTCTTCTCTATAATTTATATTTTGTGCACCACAATTGCTACAAAATTTTGCATCATTTTTCACAGCCATTTTACATTTTGTACATGGTTGCTCCCTTTTTAATGCATGAATTGCTGTGCGCAACTCCTCAAGCTGTTCATTCATTAACTCAACCTGAGCAATATAACCTTTCAGTCTAGCATCTGGATCATTTTTATACTGCTCATAATAAATCTTGCCAATTTCAGCAAACACCTTTTCCAGTTTTTCTTCCTCAGTTGCCAAACGAATACTTGCCTTGGTTAAATCAGCAATGTCCATTGTTTTTTTTGCAACCGCATTTCCGGTTGTACTTAATTTTTCTTGTATGAAATCCAAAATGCTCATTTACACACGCCCTTTTTTTGTTTTCTTACATAGCATACCAAAAAAAAGAAGAATTTGTGCATGAACATCTTTATTTTTTTATCCAATTTAAAAAAACATCAGCATTTATAGAAGAACAAATCATTCAGTCATTCACTCAAATTTTTCTTAATGCAAAAAAATGCTGCAAACCTAAGGTTTACAGCTAAAAATAAGGAAAGGTATATGATGTTTATAATATAGAATGCAATTGTGCAGAATTTATGCAAGTCCTCTCAACACAACGTTACACTTTCTTAAAAATCTCTTAAGCAATTTTTGATATTCTTAAATGATTGGATCAACTGTTGTTCTTTTCATAAAAACGCTGCTGTTTCTTCCATTTTTTCACAGGTTGTATATACCTAGTGCAAAAAATTTTTCAATGCATATCCTTCCAATGCATAACAGCAGACCAATAAACAAACAATAAGAAACAACTTTACAAAACGGGGAGGAAATCTTTTTGCGGACTTATCAAATCATCTTTTTTTGTTTGCTTTTTTGTATTTCAGGATGCACACATCCAAACGAATCTTCTGATAAAGAAAAAACATTACATATCAAAGAATATACGCAAAAGCAAACGAATAACCCATATACATTTCATGGTATAAAAGAGCCAACTGATAAGGTAAACTTTCTCATTGTTGGTGTAGACTCCAGAGGAGAAAAAAAGTCAAGATCTGATGTAATTATGGTTGCACAATATCATAAAAAAGCACATCATTTACGGCTGGTTTCCATTATGCGGGACAGTTATGTTACCATCCCTGCTGCCAACACCGCATATCCCAAAAATAAAATTAACGCTGCCTATTATATGGGTGGGCCAGAATTACTACGTAAAACCATTGCCAAAAATTTTCATATTGACATTCACCATTATATTGAAATTGATTTTCAAGGGTTTGTTCATACCGTCGATCTACTGGCTCCAAAAGGCATTACAGTTGATCTGCCACAGTCAATTATTTCTGACATGGGAATGCAAAAAAAGCCAGGGATACAAAAACTAAACGGTCAAGAGCTGCTTGACTATGCCCGGTTTCGCCACGATGCAGAAAGTGACTTTGGACGTATTAAAAGACAACAGGAAATTTTGCTTACCTTAAAAGATACACTGTTCTCAGAAATTACATCATTAAATGGTGTTTTAACATTGCCACAACTTGCCAAAAATTTATCGGAGCATATATCAACTGATTTATCCATAGAAGATTTAATTCGTTTCGCCTCAGATTTCACCTTGCATCCGATCACTGACATTGATACGCTTCGAATTCCTGTAGAGAACGGCTATACAAATAAAAGAGTACGACATGCCGGATTGGTACTAGAAATCAACGAAGAGTTAAACCAAGAAGCAATGCGTTCATTTTTAATTGAAGCACCAACGCCGGTAAACCATGAATAAGGATCAAAGATAAAAGATTTTTAAAAATCCAAGATATAAACAAAAAAATCGAATTAAAAGTCTATAAAAAAGCAAAGCCCCTCCACTTTATTATCAGGCTTTGCTCCTTATTTTTATTCCATTTTAAAACATATTTTACATAATTTCTACAAGCTTTTAACCAATGCAGATAGCTGTTTAAACTGTGTCGTCCCCGCTTTTTGAACCAGCTCAAAAAGTACGGATTCAAATGTTGTTATACATGCACCTTCATAAATGGCACGCTTTACGGCTATCTTTTGGTCATGTACATGTCTTGACTGGATACAATCCTCAATCAGGACAACATGATAACCTGCTGCACATAAATCAATTAATGTCTGCAAAACACAAACATGAGCTTCAATTCCGCAAAGCAAAATGGTTTTTCTGCCTGAGGCATCAATGATCTTACGAATCTGTTCATTTCCATAACAGCTAAATTCAAGCTTTTCTTGTCGTTTCACATCTGGGATTACAGATACCAACTCGGATACAGTCTGCCCCAAACCACGTGGATACTGTTCCGTAACAAGTATTGGAATCTCTGCAATTTTCAATCCTTCTAACAATGCCTTTGTATTTTTCACAAGCTGTGGTGCGTCTGTCATTGTTGGAACCAGTTTTTCTTGTAAGTCTACAATCAATGCCAGCGCTTCTTCTGGTAAAATTCTCAATACAATACACCTCCAATTTCAATATTTGATTATGCATACATATCAACATGATTGCCTTTATACACTTCATCTGTAAAAATTCCTTGAAAAGCCTGTTTTTGCGGATCTTCCTTTGTTACGGTTTTGGTCGTCCCACCGGAAATATAAATGCGTCCACATTCTTCACAGATTCCTGTATGTAAAGTAACACTTTGGGAAATCACCTTCTTATCCTCAGCTTCAGCCCGTGCCTGCTCATGTCCAACATGTTCCATTTCATGTGCACGAACTTGACTTTCCACTACTGCTGGGTCAATTCGAGTCGGTGTTTGAAATGAAACACTAGGATCATCTGAGCCATCCTGATATTTTCGCTCTTGGCAGCTTTGACATTGAACAGCCTCAAGTGTATTTCCTTTGTTCACACTTAAATCGTCCGCTGCCAAATTCATTTCTCCAAAATCTCTTTGATCTGTATAACTGAATTGTAGACGACGTGTATAAACTGCAGACGATTGTGGCATCCATAGAGACATTTGATCCTCCACTTTCAACTTAATCCACCCCTTTTCCCGAAACGAATCTTTTTATGTGCATTCATTTATGGCAAATACAAATCGCTTTTCTAATGAAACATCAAACTGTTCTAAATTGTTCCACTAAATATTTACACTTTGTAACCGAATAACAAACTGTGAAATTCTTTTTAGGCATTCTTTAATATCCTCCAACGCATAAGCATAAGAACAACGAATAAATCCTTCGCCACATGCGCCAAAAGCAGTTCCCGGTATAACTGCTACTTTTTCTTCTGCCAATAACCGCTCACAAAACTCCATACTGGAAAGCCCAGTTTTTTGAATAGATGGAAATACATAAAATGCCCCTCTTGGTTCATAACAATCCAAACCCATCTGACGAAAACCGTTTACAAGCACTTGCCGCCGCTCATTATAAGCTCTGCGCATTGTCTCAATTTCTTGGTCACGATTCGGATGTGTCAACGCCTCCAGTCCAGCAATCTGACTGGTTGTATTCGCTGACATAATATTATATTGATGAATTTTATGCATCGTAGAAATAACTTCTTCAGGTCCAGCCGCAAAACCAAGTCGCCATCCAGTCATTGCAAACGCTTTAGAAAAGCCATTTAACACCAATGTTCGCTCACGCATATCCGGCAGACTTGCAATGGAAACATGCTTAGTTCCATATGTCAACTCCGCATAAATCTCATCACTGATTACAAATAAATCATACGCCAAAACCATTTCACGAATTGCAAGCAAATCCTCTTTTTCCATAATTGCACCTGTTGGATTGTTTGGAAATGGTAAAATCAATACACGTGTTTTTGCTGTAATAGCCTCCCTCAAATCTTGTGGTGTCACCTTAAAATGATTTTTCACATAAGTTGGTACAACAACTGGTATGCCACCGCAAAGCATCACACAGGGCAAATAAGAGACATAGGATGGTTCAACAATAAGCACTTCTTCCCCAGGATTCACCAGTGTCCGCAAAGCAAGATCAATGGCTTCACTGGCACCAACTGTAATTAAAATTTCCTTTGATGCTTGATAGTGCAACGAAAATCTTTCTGACAAATAACGGGCAACTGCTTCTCGCAGATGAATGGTTCCCTCTGTCGCCGTATATTTGGTTTCTCCATTTTGAATGGAATCAATCGCCTTTTCCCGAACATATGCAGGCACCAAAAAATCAGGCTCACCAACCCCCAAAGAAATCGCATCCTTCATTTTATTTGCCACATCAAAAAAATCTTTAATCCCTGAATCTGGTATCTCATTTGCAATTTTTGCAATAAATGTGTCTCTCATGGTTCATCTCTTTCTTTCCATTGATCTGATCCGTTTTTTTCATTTCGTATGAAGTCATGATTTGCATCAGTCTGTGCACTTTCTACATCATTGCTTCATAATTCTAGCCAAAGTTTTTTCATTTGTCGTTAGCCAAGCGCAAAAATGATTGCATAAATTTTTCATATAACTGCAAACCGCCATTACCGCTCATATGCTTTAGCATGTACGCTTCCTCTTGACCGGATTATAATCTGGTTTCTTTCAAACAAAGTCCGATCAGTTGAAAATGTCTGTAAGCAAAGATATATGGTTCATTATCTTCAAACCATTTATTCACACACCCAATTTACTTCACATCCCAACATTTTAAAGCGGAAAGTAAAGAGTGTATATTTCTACTGCTCCTTGCAAAATAATCTTTATCTAGTAATCTATCCAATACCAATAATTTCCTAAATTTATTTTATAAAAATTGCCAGAAGAAAACAACTGTTTTTACGTAGAATCCAAGGAAAATAAATCTTTTTAACCGTCTGCTCCAAAATACCATTTGACAAACAAAATCATAAAACAAAATATTTCCCTACCAAACAATATTTCATATACAATTTTTATATGTCTGTTTCAGTTGGAGCAGCATGTGCCCTAATAAATGTTCACTTCCACTTCAAAACCAAAGTGATACAACCTGTAAATAGGAGGAGGATTACAATGATTCATATTCAAAATATTTTTTTCCAACGTGGACGCACTCCACAAATCAACCATATATCATGGGACGTTTACCCTGGTGAACATTGGTGCTTGCTCGGACGAAATGGTGCTGGAAAAACAACATTATTAAATATCATTACTGGCTATCTTTTTGCACAACAGGGAGAAATCGAAGTCCTTGGTCAAATTTTCGGAAAAGCAAACTTCACTCAGCTTCGCAAAAAAATCGGGATAGTGAGTGAAAGTATAAAGCAACGTTTTCAACCTGGGCAAACTACATTGGATGTCGTACTGAGTGGAAAATTTGCTTCGATTGATTTATATGATATGGTTTCACATGAAGACATTTGCCAAGCAGAAAAATGGCTGGACTTTGTCGATTGTCTCTCTATAAAAACCAAAAGCTTCGGGCTGCTTTCACAAGGAGAAAAACAGAAGATCTTAATTGCACGTGCTTTAATGGCGGAGCCTGCTTTATTTATCTTAGATGAGCCATGCAGTGGGCTAGATTTACTTGCAAGAGAACATATACTTTCCTATATTGAAAAAATCGCAATGCAAAAAAAAGCACCTACATTGATTTATGTGACACATCATATTGAAGAAATTCTGCCTTGCTTTACACATGCACTATTATTAAGAGAAGGAAAGGTTTTTTCCAAAGGGACAATAGACAAGCAGTTAACAGAACAAAATCTTTCCGCTTTTTTTCAACATCCTGTCTCTGTTATCCAAAAAGATGCACGCAGATTGGTCACCTTAAAAAAACATTAACATTCAAATGTTTTTATTTTGTTCATATAAAACCAATCTCATCAAATATTATGTTATAAACATATCCAATTTCATTTTCAATTTAATACATAAAAAAGAGAACACGCACCCTTTAGAACAGAAAGGAAGGAAGAAATGAAGCTTGTATCATGGAATGTAAACGGAATCCGTGCCTGTGTTAGAAAGGGATTCACCGATTATTTTCAAAAAATCGATGCCGATATTTTCTGTATTCAGGAAACCAAATGTCAATCTGGACAAATTGATTTACCCTTTATAGGGTATCAACAATATTGGAATTATGCAGAAAAAAAGGGATATTCAGGAACGGCTGTTTTTACCAAGAAAAAACCTTGCGCTGTATTTTACAATATTGAGAACAAGGAAACCGAACCAGAAGGTCGAATTATTGTTTTGGAATACGAAACTTTTTATCTGGTCAATGCTTATACGCCAAATGCAAAGCGTGAGTTAACCCGATTGCCAGAACGACTCGTTTGGGAAGACAATATGCGCCGGTATTTGATACATTTAGACCAACAAAAACCTGTGATTTATTGCGGTGATTTAAATGTTGCTCATCTGGATATTGATGTAAAAAACTGCAAAGCCAATATGGGAAATTCTGGTTTCACATTTGAAGAAAGAAATAAAATGACAGAATTACTGGCTTCTGGATTTGTTGACAGTTTCCGCTATTTATATCCCGATCGACCAGACTGCTTCTCTTGGTTCTCTTATATGCCAACTGTTCGAGAAAGAAATATCGGATGGAGAATCGATTATTTTATTGTCTCAGAAAAAATAAAAAACAAAATACAAGAAGCAGAAATCCACAGCCAAATTCTCGGAAGTGATCATTGTCCAGTTGTATTACATATCGACTTGCCGATGTAAAAAATTTTTCATCAAAATATATCTATATTTTTCTCTAATTTTTTTAAAATAGCTCTTGAAATCTGTTCTCTATCCATGGATAATTAGACATACAATATTTAGTTATATGATCAAGAACAAAACACAATATATTGATTTTTATAAGGGAGAGGTGGAAAATGAACAACGTTACCATTATCAAAAAAGATGGAACCAAAGAAGCATTCCATGAAAAAAAAATTGTCGAAGCAACAAATAAATCGGCAGCACGTGTACTTGTCACATTTACCAACAAAGAAAATCAACAAATTTGTGCTTTTGTTAAAGAAGAAATTCGCAAACAAAATCTCCAAGAGGTTCCAATTGCCATTATGCATAATTTGGTAGAAGGTGCGCTGGATCATGTAAATCCTGCCGTTGCAAAAAGCTATCGAGATTACCGCAATTATAAGACCGACTTTGTTAAAATGTTAGATGAAGTTTATCGAAAAAGTCAGTCAATTATGTATATTGGAGACAAAGAAAATAGCAATACAGACAGTGCTCTTGTCGCAACCAAAAGAAGCCTGATTTTTAATCAACTGAACAAAGAGTTGTATAAGAAATTTTCTTTAAACAAAGAAGAATTACAAGCCTGCAAAGAAGGTTATATTTATATTCATGACATGTCTGCTCGGCGCGATACAATGAACTGCTGCTTGTTTGACATTGCAGCTGTATTAAAAGATGGCTTTGAGATGGGTAATCTTTGGTATAATGAACCAAAGACATTGGGCGTTGCGTTTGATGTCATCGGTGATATTGTACTTTCTACCGCTTCCCAGCAATATGGCGGATTCACCTTGCCAGAAATCGACAAAGTACTTGCGCCCTATGCTGAGCTCAGTTATCAAAAATACTTACAGGAAGAACTGGACAAACAGATTCACTACAATGTTTGTGAACCAGCCTACGCCGAAGAAATCGCCCTAAAGAAAGTGAAACGAGAGTTTGAACAAGGTTTTCAAGGCTGGGAATACAAACTCAATTCAGTTGGATCTTCCCGGGGGGACTACCCGTTTGTTGCAATGACCATTGGTTTAGGGCAAAATCGATTTGAAAAAATGGCCGCTATTACTATGCTTGAAGTACATCAAGGCGGGCAAGGAAAAACTGACAATAAAAAACCTGTGTTATTTCCTAAAATTGTATTCTTATATGATGAGAACCTACATGGGGAAGGCTGCATACTAGAAGATGTATTCAATGCAGGTGTTGAATGTTCTCGTAAAACCATGTATCCAGACTGGTTAAGCCTAACGGGAGATGGCTATGTGGCGCAGATGTATAAAAAATATAAGAAAGTTGTCTCACCAATGGGCTGCCGAGCTTTCTTATCTCCATGGTATGAACAAGGTGGACTTTCCCCAGCAAATGAAGCAGACAAACCTGTATTTGTTGGACGTTTTAATGTTGGTGCCATCAGTCTGCATTTACCGATGATCTACGCCAAAGCAAAACATGAAAATCGAGATTTTTATGAAGTGCTTGATTATTATTTAGAGTTAATTCGTAAGCTTCATTTAAAAACTTACGACTATTTGGGAGAAATGCGGGCATCTACCAATCCGCTTGCATACTGTGAGGGCGGATTTTATGGCGGACACTTAAAACCACATGACAAAATTAAGCCACTATTAAAAACAGCGACCGCTTCATTTGGCATTACCGCCTTAAACGAACTACAACAGTTACACAACAGAAAATCTCTTGTAGAAGACAGCACATTCGCTTTAGAAGTTATGGAATATATCAATAAAAAAGTGATGCAATTTAAAGAAGAAGATCAAAAACTATATGCCATTTATGGTACACCAGCAGAAAACTTATGTGGTCTACAAGTCGAGCAGTTTCGCAAAAAATATGGCATGATTGAAAATGTTTCTGATCGAGAATATGTATCCAACAGCTTTCACTGCCATGTTGCAGAAAACATTACTCCGATTCAAAAACAAGATCTGGAAAACCGTTTTTGGCACTTATTCAATGGTGGAAAAATTCAATATGTCAAATATCCGATTAGCTACAACGTAAAAGCAATCAAAGCTCTAATTCGCCGAGCTATGAAACTCGGATTTTACGAAGGAGTAAACCTTGCACTATCTTATTGTGATGATTGCGGTCATGAAGAACTGAATATGGAAATTTGTCCAAACTGTGGCAGCCATAATTTAACGAAAATCGACCGCATGAATGGATATCTTTCATACTCTCGAGTGAAAGGAGATACACGCTTAAATCAAGCCAAAATGGCAGAAATTGCGGAGAGGAAATCAATGTAATGCGCTTTCATAACATAACCAAAGATGATATGCTAAATGGGGACGGACTGCGGACCGTCCTTTGGCTTTCCGGCTGTACGCACGCTTGTTTGGGGTGCCATAATCCGATTACTTGGGATCTTAAAGGCGGAATTCCTTTTGACACAAATGCCAAAAAAGAATTGTTTGAAACATTAAAACCGGATTATATTGACGGCATCACCTTAAGCGGTGGAGATCCTTTTCACCCCGAAAATCGAGAAGATGTTTACCAGCTTGTCAAAGAGATCCGTAATACTTTTCCAAACAAAACCGTTTGGTCATATACCGGATTTTTATGGGAAGAAATTTACCATTTATCAATTATTCCGTTATTGGATGTTATAGTGGATGGAAAATTTATACAAGCATTGCTATCCCCAAATCAACCTTGGGTTGGCTCATCCAATCAACGTGTCATCGATGTACAGACAACATTAAAGCAGCCTGATCTGACCCCAGTTTTATGGAAATCATAATGAATGGAGCCATGAAAAATAATGAAAATCAACATAAAAAAACTTAATTCAAACGCAACATTACCAACTAGAGGAAGTGAATTCGCAGCTGGATATGATTTATATGCCTGCCTGAATGAATCTGTTACCATCCGCGCTGGAGAAACTGTAAAAATCCCAACTGGATTGGCAATTGAAATTCCTGAAGGTTATGCTGGACTTATTTATGCTCGCAGCGGTTTGGCAACAAAAAAAGGATTGGCACCTGCAAATAAAGTAGGCGTTTGTGACAGTGATTATCGTGGTGAGTATATTATTTTTCTTCATAATCACTCAAAAATCGATGCCATGATCGAACCGAATGAACGGATTGCCCAACTGATTGTCACACCATTTCTAGCTGTTACATTTGAAGAAACAGATGAATTGAGCGAAACCAAGCGTGGTGCAGGTGGCTTTGGAAGTACTGGAAGAATGTAGATCTATTGTTCCTATTTTTAAGCGCTCCTTAGACTTTAAATTTCAGAAACTTTAAGGAGCATTTTACTTTTTCACTTCACTGTAGCAAGTTTTTTCCAGATGACAAGCAAAAAAACAACAATTCAGATAGAGTACAATGTCCGAATTTCTTGAAAAAATATAAAACAATATAAGAATCTACAAACCAAACCAGCCATTCCTACTTATACCCCCTATACTTTCAAATATCATTTCTGGGAATAGAATTCATATCCCTTGTGCTTTTATATATAAAGCTGCTTCAATCAAAATCTTTTCAATCCCTACCGCATAATACCATTTGTTAGAATACAAAGCATGAAAGTACCCTTTTTTGTTTTTACTCTCTTGATTGCCATATGAGTAAAGATAGATAAACTTGCCAAATGCAGACTTATGAAGAGATACATCTGTTCTACAGGCTATTCCAACGGCAAGCCAGGTGCCATAAGCAGGTCTTTTCAGCCACTCTTGTATCGTTAAAGCCATTTATCACTCTCCTTGCCCTTGCTTACTTGACAAACAGAAATTTGAATTTCAAGAAATTATGACCTCTTAACAGAGGATACAGTGTTTTAATAAAATCCTCCGAAAACCTTGAAAATAAAGGATTTATCTCAATGTGTTCTCCTTATCTCTTTATACGGTTTCACACAAGTTTACTCTTTCCCTGACTGCTTATATACAGGTAACCGTAGCACTTGAAAAAATGGAGCGGGCATTTTCGGTACTCACCTTAATTTCGTCTATTACAATGCTTGTGGAATTATTGCTTAGCCTTTCTATTGCAGAAAAAGTAGAGGTTAATGTCTGTTTTTTTATTTCTGGAGTTGGCATGATTGCATTTACAATCCTCATTGTCATTCGTTACACTACAAAGTAGAGGAGGAAATGAACATGATTAGGAATTTTCAAAAAACAGATACCAAACAAGTGATGAAAATATGGCTGAATGGAAACGAGGATGCACACCCTTTTATCCCTAAAGATTATTGGAAATCAAACTATTCAATAGTGGAAAAACAACTTTTGCAAGCAGAGATCTTTGTCTACGAAATGGACGGAGAAATGCACGGCTTTATCGGTATTGTGGAAAATTATATTGCAGGAATTTTTGTGGATAAAAAATATCGTTCGCTTGGAGTAGGAAAACAGCTTTTGGACTATGTAAAGCGAAAATATAGCTCTCTGTCATTAGATGTGTACCAAAAAAACAAGCGAGCTGTTGCGTTTTATTTCAGAGAGGGTTTTTTGGTACTGTCAGAAAAACTTGATGAAGCCGCAGGAGAAACGGAATATACCATGATTTGGCAAGCGAAGCAGATGGAGGAATAGAGATGAGAAAAGTTATTTTATTTATTGCAATGAGTCTTGACGGCTATATTGCGGACAGTAATGGTGGTGTTAAATGGTTAAACGGGCAAGATAATGACAATGAAAATGTCGATACTTATTCCGAGTTTGTAAAAGATATTGATACAATTTTGATGGGCTGGAATACATATCATCAGGTTGTAACAGAACTTTCTCCGACAGAATGGGTGTATAGCAATTTCATTACTTATGTAATTACGCACAACAAGAATCAGTCAACTGAAAAAATCCGCTTTACAGACGAAAATCCTACGCAGTTATTAAAAGAGCTAAAAGCAAACGATGGTAAAGACATTTGGATTTGTGGCGGGGCTAATCTCGTCAGTCAGTTAATGCGTGAAAAACTGATTGATAAATATTATATTTCCGTTATTCCAACCCTTTTAGGAAAAGGAATTCGTTTATTTGGAGAACTTGAAAAAGAGCAAAAACTGTTTTTGATAAGGTCAAAAAATTACAATGGAATTGTAGAGCTAATATACGAACAGAGATGATTTTGCTTTAATAGTTTTAAAAAAGATGAAAAAAACAGAATGGATATTTTTGTTTGTGGCAATAAAATCCGAACAATGATACGGGAAGATACAGAATTGAGAAACTTTCCATTGTACTGTCCAAAATGCAAGAAAGAAACAATCATCAGTGCCAAAGATATGAAAATCACGCTTGTAAACCGTAAATAAGAGATGAGCAAACTATGTAGACCGCCGCTCTATGGATAGACACCATAGCGGCGGTTCTCTGTCAAAGGATTTCTTTCTCTGTCTCGGCTGATTTCGCTGCCTGCCCTCCGTCTAAAGCTGGCGCAGGCGTTTCAATACGTTCTCCCTTTTGGGCAGCTTTACCTGCTCTTTTTGGGTGGTCTTTTGTTTCTCTCTTCTCTGACTGTCGCTCCCATACGGCAAGGTCACCGTTATACTGCTTCACAACCTCCTTCACTTTGTGGTATTTCCCAAAAAAGCTGACTACCTTTAACCCGATGCAGTATGTGAATTTACGAGGCAAGAAGCGGACATTTTCTCAAACACCAAGGAATATACCGCCAGTATTCCCACGATCACGCATGAGCAGTTTCAAAAGCAAAAGGAGTTTCTCAAATCAAAAGACAATCCTGCCTTGCTGCCCGTGCAGATGGCTTACTACACAGGGCTCTGTATTGGAGAAGTATGCGACTTGACTTGGCAGGATATAAACCTTGAGGAACAATACTCACGGTACACCGCAGTATGTGCTACAATGGGGCAAGGCACAAGACCGAAGTGGGAACGACAAAGCGGAGCAAAGTCCGCACCGTGGATTTCTGCAATACGCTAGCGGCAATCCTGCGGGCAGCGAAAACCAAACAGCATAAAAACTGTTTCTGTTACGGGGAACTTTACCACCCGAACTACTACAAAGAGGGCAGGAAAAAAGGGCGCACCCATTACGAGGTTTACAGCCTGCAAAGGACAGAAGAAATCTCAGAGAGAGGGGGATACAAAGAAATCTCCTTTGTTTGCCTTAGAGTAGACGGGGCGTATGAAGCACCAAGTACAGTAGGGATTATGTGTAGGGCGGCGGCAAAGAAAAAAGTGAAAAGTCTTGGAGATTTTCATTTTCACACACTCCGCCACACCTACATGATCAATCTGCTTTCAGGCGGCGCAAGACTAAAAGATGTGTAGGAACTTCTCAAGACACGCTGATGTCAGTACCACAATAAACATTTACGCCCACTTCACAAGGGAAGCAAAGTATACTTCCGCAAGACTGCTGGATAAGGTAGGTCGGTGGGAAATAAAAAGTTGCCCTTGTTTTAGCTTGTAAAGGCAAAAACAAGGGCAGACAGATAAGGTTTGAACATGAAACAGACGTGAACCCTTGAAAAATCAATGATTTTTGTGGATTAGATAGACAAATGAGAATTTGTAATGTTTCATTCTAAGGAAATTCCGCTATCCCTATTATCATATCTCGTTATAAATTGAAGGGACTTATGATATTTTTCCAAATGACCAGGGGCTTTTTTACTTGTTCTATGAGCAATACCAAGCCAGCAAATATTTATCAAGCTGCCTATTGGATAAATAAAATTCCATTGTTTCATCATCTGAACCTGTAGTATATCCCAGATTTCTTGGACTGAACCTCGCGTTGCCTTCTTTATACAGATGATAAACCAGCCAAAATTTTTGTCAATTCACATCATCATAGCCTGCCCATCTTCTTATCAGTATAAATCCAAATCTCTTGAATAGCATTCTGTATCTCAAATACTCAAAGAAAACACCTCTTCCTAATTCCAGCAAATAAAAATTCTTATTTATTATTTTATTCTATCATAATTCCAAGAACATAGAAGTATCTTCTTACTACCATATGATATAGCTATTTGTAAGAGACGAGAAAATGAGTTCGGTCTACTGAATCTATAAAAAAATCGAATCTCATTTGCAGCACTTATGCAAATAAGATTCGGTTATTACTAAGCATTCTTTTATTTTAAGCTAATTGAGAAATCTTTATGCACCCATTATCATTTGTTCCAAATCATTTTCAACTGTAGTAATCCCACCAATTCCGAAATGCTCTACCAGTACGTTTGTAACATTTGGTGACAAAAATGCTGGTAAAGTAGGACCCAGATGAATATTTTTCACACCAAGATAAAGTAAAGAAAGTAAAACAATGGCTGCCTTTTGCTCATACCATGCAATATTGTAAACGATTGGCAAATCATTAATATCATCCAATCCAAAAGCTTCTTGTAATTTTAACGCGATAACTGCCAATGAGTAACAATCATTACATTGTCCCGCATCTAAAATACGTGGAATCCCACCGATATCTCCAAGCGGAAGCTTATTGTATTTATATTTTGCACAACCAGCTGTTAAAATCACGCTGTCGTTTGGAAGAGCCTGCGCAAACTCTGTATAATAATTTCTTGATTTGGCACGTCCGTCACAGCCTGCCATAACAACAAACTTTTTGATGGCTCCAGATTTTACCGCTTCAATCACCTGATCTGCCAGTGCAAGTACTTGCTGATGTGCAAAACCACCGACAATTTCACCCTGTTCAATTTCTGTTGGTGCAGCACAAGTTTTCGCCAATTCAATAAGCGGGGTAAAATCTTTTTCTGTCCCATTTTCTCCCGAAATATGCATACAACCTGGGAAACCAGCTGCCCCAGTTGTAAACATGCGTGCTTTGTAGCTATCTTTAGGCGGAACAATACAGTTCGTTGTCATTAAAATGGGGCCATTAAAGCTTTCAAATTCTTCCTTTTGCTTCCACCAAGCATTTCCATAATTGCCAACAAAATGTGGATATTTTTTAAATGCCGGATAGTAATGTGCAGGCAACATCTCTGAATGGGTATATACATCAATGCCTGTACCTTCAGTTTGTTTTAAAAGTTGCTCCAAGTCACTTAAATCATGACCTGATATAAGGATACCTGGATTTTTGCCAACTCCGATATTTACCGTTGTGATTTCTGGATTCCCATATGTTAAGGTGTTGGCTTTGTCAAGAAGTGCCATTGCATCAACACCAACCTTTCCAGTTTCCAATGTTAAAGCGACCAAATCCTCCACGGTCAATGTATCATCATTTGTTTTAGCCAATGCTTCCTGCATAAATGTGTAAATCTTTTCATCTTCATAGCCAAGTGCAGCTGCATGCTTCATATAGGCAGATAGCCCTTTTAACCCATATGTAATGAGTTCGCGCAGACTGCGAATATCCTCATTTTGTGTTGCAAGTACACCAACTTCTGGTGCCTGTGCTTTTTGATCAAATGCTTTATAGAGTGCTTCTTTATTCTCACAACACCCCAAAAATCCTTCAGAGCCTGGACACCATTGTACTGCCAAAGACAAATTCTTTGTATTTTGCAGTGTCTGCAACAAGAGTTTTTTACATCTTAACGTATCAGCAATGCGCTGATAAAAAATTTCAGAGTCAAAATTTGCATTGGTAATTGTTGCAAACAAATTATCCACAATTAAATGACTCGTTGTGCCTGGAATCGTTTTTCCTTCCTTACGGGCTTGTGTTGTCACCTCTGCCAAAGCTTTCGTTACATACACAAGCAGATCTTGTAATCCTGCCAACTCGGGAGATTTACCACATACACCAAATTTCGTGCAACCTGTACCTGCTGCAGTTTCTTGACATTGAAAGCAAAACATAGGATCCATATCTTCATCCCTCCAAAAATTGTTGTGAAAATTTTATTCCCACATCCAACATAAAAGATTTACAGATCAAAAGCGGTAACATTTGTTACATTATTTCTCGCAAATACACACAATATTAGATATTTACACAAGTTAAGCTAAAACAACACACTGAATGATCATATAACGGATTTGAATAAACGTAAGAAAGACCACAATATTTTTCACATAGCAATCCCACAAAGTATACTTGCTCGTGGAATTTAAACCGCTGTATTGATAAAAAGTCGATTATTCTTTATAATGCTGCCATACCACTTAGGTAAGTATAGCTCAAGCATCTATACTAATCTAAACCATCCTGTCAATATTGTTCATTCACCATAATAGCGCCTATGTTCTTATCACATAAAGAATATATGAACATTACGCTCTTTCCTTTTATAAAAAAAGCTGAGACAAAACAAAAAAATACAAAATATGCCTATTTTTGACATTTATCCTACCTATTTTTGACATCTCCTGGTCAACCTAACAATCGATCGCTACCCTATTCATCCCATAATTCACCAAATGAACACCTTGATTTATGACCTCTTCTTTTGTTAATACGTTGAGATTTTCCACAATATTGTTCCTCTGAAAAATCACTTGCCCCTTCTGTTATAAACGCATAATGTAGAATCTTGGCATCGAAAATCCTTTTGGTTGTAATTTTTCTTCCTGATCAAACAACATAAACCGTAAAATCCTGTCATTCACCTGTAGGATTTTTTCGTCATGCTTCATTTCAAGCAATCACTTACTGTGTGGGAACTTGTACACCCAATTATACGGACATAACGATTCAAAAACCTTTGCATCCTAAAGCCAAACCCTTATCTTCATAAATGAATACAGAATGCCAATGCAAAGAAAAAACAAACAGATACAAAATTTTACACCTGTTTGTTTTTTCTTTGCATAAATTCCTTTATCTTAACCCCGTACATTCAACTTGCATCAGTTGTTTTTTTGATAGATATTTTAGTAGATCAGAAATCCTTGAAAGATTTTTCAATTCCCACAGAATCTACTGTATCTCTCAAAACGGATGTCATCAAAAATATGCTAGACGTTGCATCTTTATAACATGCTCTTACTCATGAAATTCAGATAGGATTGATTCTAATCTTTTACTATACTTATGACTGAGATCATAATCAGATCCATTACATACAATCTAAATTCCATTTTGTATTTTTTCAAAATCCTTTAATTCCTTCTTGTAAAATTTGGTTATCTCTTCATATCATACCTTTTGGCCTACATGTCTAAATCCAACTTTACCTATAAAAGCTATTCTTTCATCATTTCTTCAATCCCTTTAAACAATATTTTTTGTATAATTTCTGCATAACTATTACAATCCTCATGTTGTTCGAGCATAATGTCTAATACTTTCTTGAATTTGCCATCAATCATAATTGTAATACCCTCTACTTTTTCCTTTGTATCAGCATTTTCAAATTGTTCATTTAAAATAACCAACATATTTTCCTGACTCATGATTTTCCTCCTTATTTTAGAAGTAGATTACAGTGATTTTCATCTATCCAATATTTTTCATTTTCTGGAATGTACTTTGTAAAATCTGCATACACTCCATCCCATCCAGTTGGAACATAGTCTTCAAAGGATGCAGGTTCTGGAAATAGAGAGTACAGTTTTTTTTTATCAAAATCTACATACAAACTCGGGCTAAAGTCCAAATAATCTTCCAAATCTTCTTGTTTCGCTCTTTTATCTTGAAGCTTTTTTCTCAATTCATTAGCTGTAATCTGATAATCAGATAAATTATTTAAAAACTGCTTTGCGGTGGTGCAATTTACAACCGGGATTCCTTTTCTTTCTATACAATCATCATAATTTGAATTTTCATCACATACATCAAAAGCTTCTGACCAAATATTATAGTCAAGAAACCAAATCTCTTTATTCGTAACATACCATGAAAATATTTTCTCATAAACAACGCCTACAATTATATTTTCTGCATATATTGGCTCCATGTTTCACATATGTCCTTTCTTTAATTTTTTACCACACGTCCTTTGGTTCCATACTGCTCCATCCATTCAATCCATGGTGCTGGTAATTCATAAGATAATCCTGGTGTTGTAGGATCTACAATTTTCGGTGCTGTTCCTCCTGCATTGGCCGGATTTTGGTTATAGCCTTTTTGTTTGATTGCATGATCCGCTATCAATTGATCTAACCACTCTGGTATCTCAAATTCGACAATTTCAGCCGTTTCTCCACGTATTTTCAAAAAATATTGCGCATGTGAATCATCTCTTGTACTTACATTTAAATTAGCAACCTTATCTGGAATATGAACTTTTCCATCCTCTCGAATGATAATTCTTTTACGACTTGCATTGGGTGGGATTCCACCTTGTACTCTCCGGTAAGTAGCAGTTTTTGTACTTCCCTGTAATGCAAGTTTTCTCTTTTCCTGGGTTAACTGATCGATTGCTTGTTTTTTCTGTTCCTTTTTACGCTCTTTATCTGATATAACTTTTGTCGCTGCTGGTGAATCTTCTTCAATTTCTTGAACTGCTCCTGAAGATTTAGGAATCACACGTTCTTGATACACTACTGGTACAGGTATACCCAATTCAGAAATTTTACTGCTTTTAAAATGGGTTTCATTATCTAAAATGAGACTGCTATTTTTTCCT
>ERZ1643246.791-NODE-791-length-38429-cov-14.554360_pt1 | contig 38429 bp, 57 predicted proteins | sample MGYA00579265_ERZ1643246 | MGnify/ENA primary metagenome ERZ1643246 (study PRJEB29033, sample SAMEA4952261) | chicken gut metagenome | biome: Broiler Chicken; feature: Gastrointestinal Tract; material: Caecum | place: Ireland | collected 2018 | study: Broiler...
TATCACAACCTTTGTAATCGCAAAAATATTGCACATAGAAAATAGTGTCTCCCACTTTGCACGGCAACTCCACCGCCTTATTCAGCCTTGCCCGTAGTTCGGCGTTTTCGGCTTCAAGGCGTTTAATTTCTTCCGCTCCCCCTTCGCTATAAAGTTTAATCGCCAAGAGCATTTTCTCCTCGTTAGTCGTAGGCTTAAAGTCAGGAATTTGGTTCACCACCCACCGTAATGATTTTTCAGCTTTGTTCATCTTTCTTCTCTCCTTTCAGCTCCTCGAGACGGGATTCTGTGGACCTTTGAGCTTCTTCTGCTTTCGGACATTGTTCTATCTCTACAATCCACTTCCCATGGTATGGCGGATATGTACAAGTTTCTATCCAAAAACCGTCCTGCGCTTCAATCCTTACCTTATGCCCACAATGCGCGAGACAACATCTCGCTATCTTATCCGCCACGCGGCGCGCGTCCTCGCGTCTATGTTGGGATATACGTTCTTTTCGCCTTTCGATCATTTCGTATTCTTCCAACTCCGCGTGCAGGGCGGCGTTTTCGGCTTGCAACTGTTCAATAAGTTGCAACGCCTTACCCCAAGTTTCGTCTGCTACAGTGCTTTTTACTTTCATTTTTATCGTTGAAAGTAGTCTAACAATTTCCTGTTCAGTCATCTTTCCTTTCCTCCGCGAGTTCTTTTTCGGCTTGCCGCAAATATTCGGCAAAACAATAATTTGGATGTACGAAATCTTTCATCTTTTCCAAAGAAGAACAATCCGAGAAAAACGGACAATCTTCGCAACTGATGTTTTCCGCAAACCTCTTTAACGCTCTTTCCGCAACTTCCGCGCGGTGCTTGTATTCGTCCCGTTCCTTGACGATTTGCTCAACTTCCTCTCCGCTGTAAAGCTGTTTAATTGAGCCGTCTTTTCCAGCAAAAATGCGGTGTTCTTTTAAGTCCCCAATCCCCGCCGCGATGAGCGCGTCGGCGATATTATCGGTAGTTTCAATGAACGGAAGTTCATCTGCCTCAAGAATTGCACTCCTCACAATGGACATAATCTTCTTTTTCAGCTCGTCGTTCGTCATTCTCGTTCTCCTATCATGTCAAACATATCCAACTGCACATATGGCAGTCGTTTCTTGCGTCGGGTCGGTATGTAGCCAGCGGCAAATTTTTCTGCAAGCTCTTTGAGTGTTATCCCTTCCGCCCTAAACGTATTTACGCTCACCTGTTCAATTTCCGCTAAAATATCGTAATATTCCCGATAATTCTTCCACAGACTATACAGGTCTGCAAGGCACTGCTTCACGCAAAACCAGCAGCCTCCTCGATATATTTCATCCCCAGAAGTGTACATCGGAGAAAGTAGGTCATAGCTTCTGCATATCTCAAACGCGTCCTGCTCTGTTAGCTTTTGCTCATAAAGCAAACTACGATACTTGCGCTTGTCCGTCTGCTTTTTTTTCATGCGCTCCCAGCGAACAGGTTCGTCATATGCAATGCCGACAAACGTGGTTATTTCATTGTTTCTGAACTGTGCATCATATTTTTTTATTGCGCGCAATTTCAACCTATCATTACACCATGCGCCAATGACATACGGAAAACCGTATAGGTCTCCGATATGATTTCCATTTTGTTTGACCTTGTAAAACTGTTCATAGAAACTCACGCCGCTGTACGCATGGTCTACCGTCACGCCGAACAGCTCTTTGAGCCGCTGCTCCGCCGTCGGGATCCACGCCGCCATGAGCGGGTGCTCTCCGCTTAACTCGGGCGAAAACCGTATATCGCAGTACATCACGCGGTCGATTGGGATCCCCTGTTCGGCAGCAAGAATGAGCGTTGCCATGCTGTCCTTGCCGAAGGATAAATTGAAAATATTCATCTCCCCTCCGTGAGCTGCGGCACGGAAACGGAAAGAAGCTCCAGCACCTCTTTCGGCGTGTCCCTGCGCAGCCGCGCCTGTTCGCGTATCTCGCCGATGCGCTTCATGAACCGCGCCTTTTCATAGCGCAGATCCTCCGACGACATATACGCCACCGTGATCAGCTCCGAGATGCTGCGCAGGTAGTCCTTGATCTCGGTCGGGAGTGCCGCATAGATCTGTTCGTTGGACTTACGGCAACGCGCCCCTTCGTCCATGTAGTCGTAGCGGTATCCTTCCGTGTTGTGGCGCACTTTGTCCAGAACGCCTGTGAGATCCACCCAAAGCTGCTCGTCAGACTTTTCGCCGAGCGCCTCCATCCGCCTGATCTCATTGCAGACATCTGCCAGCTTCACCGGATAATTCGTGTTCATCGCGACGTTCTGAAAAGCGTTCAGAACAATTTCCCGTTCAAATTGCTTCAAAGATGCATACCAGAAATCGACCCGTTCCTTAATGTCATGTTCCGATACGCTCTGTCCGCTCTCCAAATACACAATCCCGATCATTTTTGCAACGTCAGTTTTCGTCAGCTTCATTCACCTCTTCCTCCTTGACCATCTGCAGAACCCTCTGTACCTTCTCCGTAATCCCGCTTTTGCTTTTTAATGTTCTGTCCTTGAACTCTCCTGCGGAAATCCTCACGTAGTTCTTTGCTATCCACGAAAGCTCATGTGCTCTGTCCGACAGATAGGAACTTTCGGCAAACCGATACTCAAGTAAGTCATAGTCGATCATGTCAAGATTCACGCCCGAGCAATTATCGACGATGACGTTCTTGTGTCGCTCCAAAAACTCCCGCAGACGAACGTTGCAGTCCTCGCGTGGGGAGGAGCGTGGAATATTTCCTTTCCTCTCCTCTACTTTCCTTTTCTTTCCTTTACTTTCCTTTCCTTTACTTTGTTCGGAAATGTATGCATTTTTTGGAAAAATGTCTACATTTTCGGCGAGATTGTCTGCATTTTTACGTAAAATGGCAGCATCAAACAAGAGGTACTCTCTTTTGACCTCGACATTCTTACGACGACTTACGATCTCGAAGTACCGTTTCTGGATCCCCTTGGATGTCAGAATCTGATACTTGTCATACAATGTCTTATCAAAGATCCCTCTTTTGATCGCGGCGCTTACTATGTCGGAGACGGCACTGCCATTCGCTCCTATCCTCTTGGCGAACAATAATGCAATCTCTGTTGTCCACTCGGCGTAATAACCTTCTCCCCCGTAAATCTTTTGCAGGAGCTTGATCATTATCGCAAAGCCCTTTAAGCCGAATTGCGCCTCGATCAGTTCAAACTTCTCGTCCAAAGTAACGTCAAGCGGAAAGTAGTCAATTCCGCTCTTCATTGCTCACCTCAGAACGGGATATCCCCGTCGTCGTCAAACATTTCGATCTGCTTTTTCTGTGCCGTGCCGGAAGGCTTTGACGAAGCATTGTAGAATTCGTCCTCCTTCTGCTTCGGCGTGAGAAACTCCACATCGCTCGCCTGTACATCAACCGTGAGCCGCTTCACGCCGTCGTTCCCTTCGTAAAAGCGCTGCTGGATATCTCCGATGACGGCGACCTTGCTTCCCTTCCATGTGTGCTGCGCAACCGCTTCTCCCAGCCTGCGCCATGCGAACACATTGTAATAGTCCGCCGTCCTGTTATCGCCAAATCCGCGGTTGACCGCCACCGTGAATTTACACACGGTCGTCCCGTTCGGCGTCTGTGTCAGTTCCGGATCCCTCGTAAGGTTCCCTGTGATAATGACTTTGTTCATGTTTTATCTCCTCCATCCGTAAATTTTCATGATTGCTTCGTCGGCGGGAACGCCGCCGTCCAGATGATACTTCTGCATAAATGCGTCGTATCCGATCGTATGAATTTCCGTGTGGTGTTCGCGGCACAGGCTCATCACCTCGCGCCCCTCGTGCTGAACTTCGTCGCGGTTGTTTCCCATTCCGACGGCATCGATATGATGCCCCTCTGCACGCCGCCCACAGACGGCGCATTTGCGCCTTAAAAGGCACAGATAGGCGTACGTCTCAATGTCGTCCACATACTCCCGCAGCGGGTGCCTGGTGGGAATGTCGTTCGTCAGAATGAACGCCACGAGAAAGCGCTGAAACTCTGCCACAAGGCTCATAGGCGCGTTGGAGAGGGAGAATATCTTGTCCGCCAATGTGTCCACCCTCTCCGCCCAGAATTCCATTTTGAACGCCTTTTTCACGTCCTCCGTGCTGCTTCCCGACCAGTCCGCGATCGCCTTGATCATCGCATAACACATTTTTCTTTGCTTGTCCGAGAGCGGGCGGCTGTCGATAAGGTCTATGTAGACTTCTTTGACCTCACGGTGCAGCACCTGCCCCAGCGGGAGCTGCGCTTTTATGAGCGCCGTGCCGTCCTCGTTGAGCCTTACGAGCGTTCCTTTCAGCATAATAATCTTTCCTCGCCTGCTTCAATATCCCGCAAATCTCTCCCCTACGCTTTCCGTCCATGAGACAGCGCGGAAGCGGACAGTGCAGGCATACCTTTCGTTCGTCAAACGCTTTCCTGTGCTTTCCCTGCATTCTTTGCCGCCTGCCTCTTGATGATCTTCCACGCTGCCGCGCGTTCCTCGTCGTTGAACATAGCAATGGGGTATCCGATCTTCCCCTCCAGCCAGTCGATGGCGCCCTGCGGGTCTTGTATGCCCGCTGCCGCGACCGCTTCCAACGTGATCTCGGGAACGCGCTCTTTCTTTTGCGCTGCCTGATCGGCGGGATTTTGTGCGGACGAAGAAGGCTTTGCGAACGTCTCCGTCTCGTCGTCCGGGTCTGCCGTTGTCTCCTCCGTAGGAATGGATAGAATTTGGAAACATGCGTACTTGTACGCCACGCTCATACACTTGTTGCTCGCCTTGTCCCCGCTGTCCATCGCCTCGCCGAGAACGGTGGCGGAGACGTTTGACCCGTCCTCCGCGTAGAACGTGTACTTGACCCTCGCCGTCTGGTACACGACGGAGTTGCCCGTCTTGGTCGTTTTCCATTCCCTGTTCAGCACCTCCAACACCTCGGGAACGGCAAACACCTTGTGCTTAGCGAACAACGGGTGCAGCGTGTTCAGAACCTGATCTACCCCGCGGTACTTGTACGACGTCTGACCCGTCGTCTGTTTGTCCTTGCCGATAAAATCGACGTCCGCCTGAATGGCGGCAATGCTCTCATAAATGTTCATCTCATCCTCCTTGTTTATTTGATCTGAATGTTCTTCTTCTGTTCCAGGTGCGCGCCGGGGACTTCCTTGCCCGCCTTGATCGCTTCCCTGATCGCCGTCTTGTTCGGCGTGTATGTCGTCTTGACCGTCATGTACTCTTCGGGAACCGCGTCCGCGTTGTCGATGATCGTCTGCTCGCTGGCTCGGAAAGAAATGTCTGCATACATGCCCTTCACCTTCTCCACGCCAAGCGCCGTAAATGCCGCTGAAAGCCCTTCTTTCACTCTGTCGCGTTCTCGCTCGAGCCGCTTCTTCATCGCCGTCAGACGCTCGATCTCGCGCCCTACGCGGGCGGCGTCCTCATCCAGGGAGCGATACACACACGCGACCGCAACCGCTTTGTCCTCCCACGCCTCCTGACGCTCTGCAAGGGCGTTCACGAGGGAGATGTCCACCTCCCCCGTCTCCTCGTCCGCGGACGCCATCAGCGCGTCATACAGGTTTCTGCATTCATCTGTCAGACTGTACAGGCTCATCTTCGTCCTCCTCGTCTTTGAAGATCTGCATTCCGACTTCTTCCCAGTCCTCTCGGCACAACCCTACCCAAGGCGCGTCCTTCATACCGTCACCCCGCGCAGGATATTCCCGAGACAATACGCCACGTTGTCAAACGAAAGCCGCAGGTCTACGAGCTTGCCTTTCTCGGCATAGCCGAATTCGCCGTTCCGCTCGATGTCCTTCTTGACGTCGCGGAGCCGTTCGATGATGTCCGCATAGTCCTCGTACAAATCGTCCAATGCCTTCATGACTTCTTCCTTGTTCATCTCATTCACCTCTTAATGCTTTCAGATACTTATTGTAATTGTTCTCATAAGGCTGTACCCGATCGACAACCGTCTCGATTACTTCACGCGCCTTGAACGCAGTCCATTTGATGCAATCCTCTGCCGCCGTCTGCCCCGTGAACATTCTCACGCTGTTGTCGATACCGTAATGGTCGGAAAGAATCCTTGACTTTACCCAACCATATCCACAGGATAAATGCACGACCACAAAATGTTCATTTGCTTTCAGTTGTACGACACGCATGAACTCCGTGCCGCGAAACCTCCATGCTCCCTCGTAGAACTCCTTCGTGAGATAGTCCTCAAACCATTCCTGCATTGTCTTTGCCATAATCTTGACTTGACAACTCTGTCAGTTTGGTGTAAAATAGTCGCGGAAGCATTCGTCAATGGTGCTATCCAAACTTTGGGCTATCCGAAAAGCAGTTACAATGTTCGTCAACCTCTCACCGTTTTCGATGCGTATGTACTGCCTTTCGGAGATGCCCGCCTGTTTGGCGACTTCCTTCTGCGTCTTTTTTGCCGCCATTCTGACTGTCTTTAATGCTGTCATCTTACCTCCTGTTTGTAGTAACATGTCACTGCTGTCATGCTCTACCGCTATTTTATCATGTCATTGCTGTCATGTCAAGTATTTTAGGAGAACTTCTATGAAAAATTTTTTGAAAGAGTACCGCACCAAAACAAACCTGACACAAAAGCAAGTAGCAACCCTTTGCGAAATATCAGAACGGCAATATATCCGTTATGAGGTTTCCTACCAAGTACCAACTGTCAATATCGCTCTTCGCCTTGCCCGCGTCCTCGGCACTACCGTCGAGGAGCTGTTCCCGCTGGAGGGAGAAGAATGAATTTGGACGATGTTTTGAAAGAACAAAGTGCCGCAATTGAACGCCAAAAACAAGCTATAGCAGAAAGCGCCCGCATGGAAGCGTTCAGGCATTACATGAACGAACAGATCGACGCACTTCGGGAGATTGCGGAAGCTTCCAAAGAAGCCACAGAAAACGCCAAAATGGCAGCAGAAGCCTCGGATAAATCTGCAAAACAGTCGAAGAAAATCGCCGTTATCGCCACCATTGCCGCAGTCTTTTCTGCCATGGGATCAATTATTTCAGGTGTTTTTGCTGCGTTGGAATTCTTCGCTTAGTGGTATATCGCGTTGAGAATGATAAACACAATGGCTACCACCTGGGCAATTCCGCTAACAACAAAAAACGACAATGCGACGTTCTGCAATACTTCCGCCGATTTATTATTTCGCCTCGCACTTTCCAAATGCCAATCAGTCAGTTCCTTCATCTCCTCCAACGAAGTACGTTGGGGGAATTCTTTATCTCTCTTCTCCAACGCTTTCATGTGCTTGCAATACGCACTCCACTCTTTCCGCGTCATTTTCTGCATCATTTCTTGCGTCATTCCGCCACCTCGACGAACTTCCCGTCTTTGAGCATATAGAAGGTATCTGCCTTGTATTTCTCTCCGTCGATGAAAATCATCTGTGCGCCCAACAGAGGGTGCTTTTCTCCGTCCCATTCGCCCCATTCGGAAAGAACAAGATAGCTTCCGACGCAGCCTTTACATTTGTTGTCCACGCCCCAGCCGACGGAGATATTGGCCTGTCCCATGCCTTCGTTTTTGCACTCGATTCCGGTAGAGATATTCGCCGACCCGTAACCCGTCGCGGAGTTTGCAGACCTGTTACCCGTCGCGGAGTTCGCAGACCAGTCGCCCGTCGCGGAGTTCGCAGACCAGTCGCCCGTCGCGGAGTTCGCAGACCTGTCGCCCGTCGCGGAGTTCGCAGACCCGTCGCCCGTCGCGGAGTTTGCAGACCCGTCGCCCGTCGCGGAGTTCGCAGACCAGTCGCCCGTCGCGGAGTTCGCAGACCAGTCGCCCGTCGCGGAGTTCGCAGACCTGTTACCCGTCGCGGAGTTCGCAGACCTGTTACCCGTCGCGGAGTTCGCAGACCAGTCGCCCGTCGCGGAGTTGATCTTCCTCTTCGCTTTACTGTGATTGGACTTTGTCTTATCTGCCCGTTCTTTTATGTACTCAAACGATGCCTTGACAAGTCCAGCAATGTCGAGTTTAGCTCCAACTGTGATTTTGGAAGAAGCAACTTTCGTATCATCTCCGGCCCGCGACAACTTTCCGTCCTGTTCTACCTCACGGTAGACACTCTGGCTCGGCGCGTAATAGGCAAAACAGTCAAGCGGATATTCGCAGGCGTGAAAGCCTTTTTCGCAACATTCAACGTAGCCGTCCATTTCATATGTCTTGCCCTCTTCATACTGAAAATCGCGGCAGGTCATGTCCTGATTAAATCCTTTATACGCCTTCACTTGTGCCCCTCCTTGACCTTCTTTTCGAGCGTGAACACCTCGTCATCCTTCGTGTGCTTTGCGGAGAGCCACACCTCCCGCGCGCGCTGGTTGAGCTTGCGGGCATTCCCACCGCCGAACATTGCGGCGAATTGCTCTTGCGGCAACCCGTTCAACCATTCACGATTCGTCATCTCTTACCTCCAAAGTCTTATTGATCACGCGCTGCAGTTTTTCGCGCGGGATTTCCGATAATCTCATTCCGCCGTACAACGCGGAAAGAAAATTCACGACCACGATAAAGTCGTAGTTCTTACATGCGATCGTCATGCTTCCTCCAAATCGCTCATAAGCTCCGCGAACAGCTCGGCGGGCGTATAATGAATCCCAAGTCGCTCAAAGCCCTTACACGCCTTCTCCAGCGTATGAAGATGCGGACTTCTGTACTTTCCGATCTGCTCTATATTCTGACGCGAACAGCCCATTGCCTTCGCCAGATGCGTTGAAAGAACATTGTTCTTTCTGCATACTTCCGCAAGCGTCATATAACCTCCTTTGCGCGCTTCTCCCGGCGCGCCGGGTATTGATTTTCTTTCAAAAGCGTGATATAATCCAATCACGCCATTTTTGGCGAATTACAAGCAGGGAGGCTGATATGTTAGCCAAACTTTTGAGTTCGCCCGACCACGTGAAATGTGCTTGAGATGGCGCGCTTTTTGGCAGTAACCCGTCTGCCGTACAAAGCACAGCCTCAAGAAGCGGTGTGACTTGCCGCCCGAATGTGGAAGTACGAGTAAAGCCATTTCGCACAAGCGGAAGACATGATATTCCTTCCTCATCCGGTGCAGGGTCGTGGGAAACAAAATCGGGGCAAAAAGTCTGTGAAGTCACCACAGGCTTTTTGTTTTTCCCTGCTTGACCGATTTGCTATCGGTGACCCATTTCGGGGTTTCGACCGGGCGCAACCCGGCTCTCGTCAGACCGAAGAATTACATCATATAACCTTATCGGCAATACTTCTCCCGAATAAGATCATGCGGATTGCACTCTCGCAATTTTTTCAAATATCCATCAGCATCTGTCTTGAACTCATGCGAAAAATCTTTATTTGTGTAAAGATGCCAATGCATCGGGAATTTATATGTGAAATCCTCTTCGTCCTGATAATCCAGGCACTCTACTACCCCTTCCCGTAGCTCCTCTTTATACAGCTCTTTCCCCTTACAATCATTTCGATGAGTGCAATGCTCACAAAATCGAATATGATTATCATGATCTCCCATTCCTGTCACCTCCTCGCCCCGCGGGGCTTTTATTGCACATATTGTGTTCTCGAAAAAATCCGTCGCAATATATTGTATTTGTTTGACTTTTCAATCATTTGTTCGTATAATAGAAGAAACTTGAAAAGGAGGAAAAGCCATGAACAAAAAGCAAACTTCAAAGCCTGTTGCCAGCACGGCAAGTAAGGTATTGAAAGACAATCGGTACAGCAGTCCTTCCAAAACGTGCGCCGGTTCTGCTCTTTCACAAACTCGGAAAGGAAAATAAACATTTCCGAGCGGGTCGCAAATGCGACCCTATTTTTTTCCTCCTTTCCTGCCTACATTAACTCCTCAACCCTGCACCCGATCACATGAGAAATTTTTTCCAATGTGCTTTTCTTCGGATGACGGAATCCTATCTCATAAGCGCAGATCGTGTTCTTCGCCACCCCCACCGCCTCGGCAAGTTCCTGCTGCGTCAGTCCCTTTTCAATGCGCTTTATCTTCAAGCGCAGCATAGGCTCATATGGCTTTCCCAAACTGCCTCCTCCTGTTTGGCACTTTTGAAAACTCCTTATTTGGAGTTTGCTCTCTTATTATAACTCCAAGTTTGGAGCTTGTCAAGTGTTTTTTATAATTTTCATTGCAAAATTTGGAGTTTTTTTTATAATAAAAATAGGAGGTGTTTATGAATATCGAAGAACTTAATGAAGCGCGAAAGAGACAAGATTTATCTGTTGAAGAGCTCGCTGAAAGAGCAAATCTTCCAAAAAGTACCGTTGAAAAGGTCATTTTTGGAATAACAAAAGACCCCAGAAAATCCACGATAGACGCATTAAAGCGCGCCCTCGGCCTATCCGAAGAAGGCTATAAGGACACAATGCCCTTTGAGGTCACTCCCATGGAGGAGGAGGTCATTCAGACGTTCCGCGCCCTTTCAGACGAGGACAAGCAACTTTTTTTGATTTTAATGAAAAAAATTAAATAATCAGGCAAGCGTCTGTCATATTTAACTGCTATAATGCAAGCATAAAGCAAACATATGTTTGTGCATAGGAGGAAAAAGAGATGACAGACAAGACAATGCTGCGTGTTTTACACGCGCTCATGAGTGGAGACGCAGAGGAAAAGAAAAAACTCCTTGCCGAACTGTCGGAAGGAGTTACATGGGGAAAATACTTGGAATTTACACAAAAGGAGATTTCAAGTATGCCACAAAAATATCGGAAAATGTTCCGCGTCGGGAAGCTCCGCGCTTATATGCGGGAACGCCGCCGCGGCGGTTCCATCAATTATGAAGTACGCTGCCGCATGGACGACATCAATATTTCGGCAGGCGGCACGACAAAAGAAGAAGCGCGCCAACGCTTCATTGAGAAGCTGAACGCGCTTGAACACGGCGTCAAGACCACGCCGACAAAATTCGGGGACTTCATCGAGTTCTATTTTGAAAATTTCCGCAAACGGAAAGTAGCGGCAAATACCTACAAGACGGACTATGATCGTGTCAAAAAGCATATTCTGCCCGCACTTGGAGAAATGCGACTTTCTGCCATTACTCCGTCCGTCTGTCAGGCATTCATCGACAAATTCTCCGATAGAGGGAAGACGGCACAGGAGCTGTTCTCGCTCCTTTCGCAGACATTCAAATGCGCGATCGCACACCACTTGATACAGTTCTCTCCCCTCGATACGCTCATCCGCCCCACGCACGAAAGCGTGAACGGAACAGCGCTGACGCGGGAGCAGGAAGCGCGGTTGCTGTCCGAAACGCCCGAGAAGTACAGAGAAGCATTTGCGATTGCCATTTATACGGGGCTGCGGCCAAACGAGTATGAAACGCTACGCCGCGATGGCGACATGCTCATCGCCAAAAATTCCAAGCGCAAGAACAGAAAAATCGAATATAAGCGGATCCCTGTTTGCCCTATGCTCCGCCCGTATATCTCCGAATCTCCGTCTATGCCCTGTCCAAAAACGCTTTGGAACGCTTTCAAAAAACTGTTCCCGGACCATACGCTGTATGACCTGCGGACGACGTTCAACACGCGTTGCGTGGAATGCCACGTAGACGACAACGCCCGCAAGCTCATGATGGGGCATTCCCTTGGAAGACTTGCCAACGCATACACGGACGTTTCAGACGAGTTCCTGCGCCAAGAAGCGGAAAAATTGTTCTACCCGTTTCCAAAAATTGATGGATAGAACAATAAATTTGCCCCCAATTTTGTCCCCAAAATTGAAAATATAATAGCAAAAAAGCCGCCAAAAATGCAAAAAAAGGGCTAAAAACAAGCATTTTTGCCCATTTTTAGCCCTTATTTGGAGCAGGAAACGGGAGTCGAAGCCAAACGGTCTATTCAAAAATCCCCGTTTTTACGCTGTTTTCGGTGTTTTTTGCATCAAAAACGCCATTTTTTGCGAGGGGCTGAAAATCTGTCCCCAGCTTGCCCCCAAGATTTTCCCCGTCTTTTCCTCTAAATTTCTCCACGTCCTTTTCCGTCTCGCACCACTTGATAAACCGTTCCTGTTCGTCGGCGCGGGCGTCCATTTCGCGCACCTCGTTTTGCGTGGAAAAGTTGTACCCGCCGATCATGCCGATCGCCCCGAAGAATGCCACGAGGGCGAGCTTTATGACGCATTGGATGACCGCTTCGGCGGAGAAATTGAAGATGACGTCCTGCAAAAACGACGCAGACAGCCCGCACGTCAGAATTGACGTTGCCGCCGTGCGGAGATTGATGAGCATGTTTTTGCGCTTCGTCTTTGTACGTTCGGAGGGCGATTTCTGCCGTCCGCTGTCCTCTTCGTCGTTATACAGATACCGCTCATCAAAGCGCATGCGGCGCACCTTTCCCGCCCGGCAGACCGCCCCCCGCTCCCCTTCCGTAAGGTCGGGGAACTTTTCCTTGAGCTCCTTTTTCCTGTACTTGCAGAAGTCCTCGCGGAACGTTCCGAGCGAAATCCCTACGCGGGCGAGAATGTTGTTCTGCGCCTCGTCCAGATGCGTCTGCTCCCATGCGCGGCAGTACTCCGCCGTATAGCGGGCGTAATTGCGTTCCGTGATCTTCCTCGCGTTGTCCCGCACCCGTTGGGCGGCACGCTGCCACACGTCCGTCCTGCGCCCCCTGCGGAGGGTATACGACCGCAGGAGGATATAGATGGACATCGTGCACACGCAGATAATGGCGCCGTCCACGCCGACGTCCCGCCAGCTGATCTCGGGCGAAAAGACAAACTGCACGAGGAACGCGCAGACGATCGCCACGACGAGTGCGGCAACGATGACGAGCGTGGAAGCGTCGAGGAAGTCCGCCGTTGAGACCTTTTTCTTTTCGGCGGGCTTCTTTTCTTCATCGAAATTGAACATATCAGATCACCCCGAGTTCCTTCATGGTCTTTGCCTGTCCGTCCTTTGTCCTGTACTTGCGGTGCAGCCCCCAGAACACGCAGGCGAGAATCCCGCCCACAAAGGCAACACTCTCGATCACTTTGAAGGTGGACACATACTCCGCAAAAACGTCCAGCGTAAAAAAGCCTGCACAGCAAAGAAAGATAAGGGCAAGCCAGTTAAAAAACGGGAAGTGCATGAAGAATGACTTGAAAAAACCGAACACGAACGGGATCGTGTTGAGGAACACAAGCGCAAGTCCGATGCCCCATTTCAAGCCGGTGCTTTCCACCATAAAAGGCAAAAGACATGCAGTCGCGACAACATGCGGAATAAAACAACAGGCAAGCGCAAGCCAGAAATACGCATATCTGCGGCGCTTGTACTGTTTCGGCGTCATGGATTTAGTCATCTTTTGCCATCTCCTTGTTGGACGCCTTCAGAGCGGCGCGGTTCTCTTCAAATTTCGGATTTTCGCCGAGAAGCGCGAGCAGCGCTTCGTTCTGCGCGGTGAGCGCCTGGTATTCCTTGTTCTTCGACCGGAACAGGGAAAGGAAGAAATTTTTCAGGGCATTCAGCGCCTTTTTGCCGAATACGATCACGATAATGACGAGTACCGCCGCAAGGATAGAACCCCAGATGGGAGAATACTCTCCGAGCCACGAAACAGCTTCCTGCCACCCGTCTTTTACGACGTCTGGAGAATCTTCCGGAACAAGGGAAAGGAGATACTGCTCCACCGTCCCCCATTCGGCGATGATCGCATCGTAGTACTGCTGCCATTGATCGCCGTACTTGTCTTTCAGCTGCGCGATAAATCCCTCGATAAGCGCCTGAATGCCGCCCCCTTCGCCTTCCTGCGGCGTTTCGTCAGGCTGCCCCGGTTCTTCTTCGGTCGCAGGTTCCTGCGGCTCGACAGGCGCTTCCTGAACGGTCTCCTCCGCGCATGCCGCCACATAGACACAGGTCGCGGAAAGTCCGAACAGCAGCAGGACTGCCGCGAGAAATACCACAATCATTTTCTTTGTCATATCTTTGCCTCCTCTTTGATCTCCGCAAGTTCCTCTGCGGTGAAATCTTTCTCCGAAAATCCAAATGCCGACAGAAACTGCTCAAAAGAAGCGTTCTGCGTATTCACATAGATGTTGCGACGATAGTCCGTATAGGCATAGCGCAGGAACGCCACGGCGAGTTTGTGCACCGCGTTCAATGCGTCTTTTCTGACACCTGACACCGCTTCGCTTGTGTGCTGCTCCATCGCTTTCAGCGCTTCCGCACATGCCTGCGTTCTTGCCTCACGCTCTTCCTGCATTGTCTTTTCAAGGCCTGCCGCCTGACGCTGCAGAGCGGAGAGCTCCGGGAACGCCGTGACCGTTCCGTCAACGCTTCTGACGTCGAGCGGCTCGACGCCGTAACTTTCCACAAGACGGCCGCCGATGTACCGTTTCACCGCAAGACGCAGCTCCCCGACAGAGACATGCAGCGCGACCCTTCCGTCCCTTGCGATAGGGAGCTTCTTTCTCCCGTCCTCCGCGATGGACGTCTGGGACACAACGAAATAGTCCCCGTTCGGGTCAGGGAGCCGGAACTTGAGTTCCAGGGCCCCGGATTCCACCAAAAAAGGAGAGTCGTCGTCATACTTCGCGACGCTCCCCCGCTTCAGATCGATATTCCGCATATTTTACTCCTTACAAATTCATGAGAGACGCCTCGTTTGCATTGACGGCCGCCCTTGCCTCCTTTCTTTTTTCCAGCTGTACGGCGTACTCCGCACGGAGCGCCGAGACCTGTTCCGCATCACCTTCCGACTGTGCTTCCGCGATCTTCATCACGATGTAGTCCGTTTCCTGAAGATATGCTTTTGCCTTTGCGATCTCACTCCTGTATTCTATGGCGGCAAGCTCATCTTCCGTATACGGGATATACACGTAGATGTCCTCGTATTCGTCATACGCTTCTTTGGCGGGCACGGCTTGCGTCGGGAATATCTCCGCAATATCCTTCCCGCCATTCGGGTATTGCGCAACGACGAGGAAGTATTTTCCGTCGTGCTGTTCTACGCTCTGCCCCTCCGCCTGATATGCGGCGACCTTTTCCTCCACCGTCTGCGCAACGACTTCCGGCACCGCCTCGTGGTGCGCGACAAAGAGCTTGTCTCGGGCGAGCTTACCAAGCGTAAGGTCGTATTCCGTCAGTTCCTGCGTTTTGTCCTCGTTGAAAACTCTTTCCATGTTGTTCTCCTTTTTATGCGATTTTTCGCCAGATATTGCAGCCGATATACGGCGGCATGTTGTTGTGGGGTTGGTTGCCTCCGACGTACGTTGTGAACGTCAGTTTGCCGACATTGTTTGTAGTATTCCATGAACCAATTGTGATGCCGTCAACCTGCGCTCCAGTCCCAAGACCGATGACAACACCTGTGTCCCCATCAATCACCTGATGTTGGTGATTGGGCATTTGATCTGTCGTCAAAGTGACACTTGTTTCGCCGCCAGCCACGCCGCTTGAGTACGTGCCGCCGGAACCGATCAAAAATCTGTCTGTGACCCTGCTCCAGCTTCCGCCCCAAAGTGCGGAAGGCGAAAAGCTATCATTGAATGAAAAAATGACAGCGCCTACCGTATGAACATATTCGTAGAATGTAGCGTCCACAAGCGTGTTCCCGTTCAGTTGAGAAATTTCCATAGCCCATAAAACTCCTTTGATTTTGTTTCATGGGCTGATTTGTTATGCCGCACGCCTCCATGCATACACGGCGAGATACGGCGGCATGTTGTTATGTGACTGATTGCCGCCTGCAGTCTCAATCGCATTCTGCAACTCAACATTGGGCGAGTCAGACGTTCTGCGCCCAAGCGCAAGAAAATTCCCGCTTCCTTCTGGAATAGCCTCATTATACCCAACCGCTTGATGTCTATGGCTCGGCATCTGATTTACCGTCAATGTCACGTTTGCCTCGCCGCCCGTTGTGCCTGCCGCGTATGAAGTTCCTGCGCAAAGCAAAAATTTGTCCTGAATGCGTGCCCAGCTTCCGCCCATGAAAGAAGCGGGAGACACATTCACGGTGGAAAAATAGATACGTCCTACCGGATAGTATGTATCAAGTAATGCCTCCCCCCCCATGACGATGGGGTTGCCGTTCAACTGACTGATTTGCATTTTTTGCCTCCTTATTGTTCTATGTTGATAATTAAATTGTACGTTCCGTCGGAAAGCTGTTGGTATTGACCTTTAACGCCTGCCGAAAAGAAATTCCCGACTGAGGTATCTTGTAATATAGCAAGCCCTCCGCCCGTTCCTCCGCTCTCGCCCGTGATTTTATATAATCCGCCTATCTCATAATTTGTATTATTGCTATTGTCAATTACAATGGCAATATCTCCTGCCTTGAATGGCAATGAGCCGACGACGGTAAAATATGGACCATATGCTGACCTTACAGGAACCATCGTTCCCTTTGCATAGGTGGACGCGATATTGTTCCCCTCTCCGTCATTGTCCGCACTGGTCGCATTGTTTGCTTCAACCGCTTTCCCAACGGGGATAAGCCCCTGTCTGATATCCTGTATCATCTGCAGCGTTGCAGGTGTCTGTAGCATATTCCGTCCTCCTCAATTAAAAATGACAAGTTCCCCGCTCACAGGCACGGAAGGTGTGGTATCGCATATGAATCCGACGCTCCCCGTTCCCTGCGCATTGATGCGGATATTGTTTGCGACGACCGTTTCCGACGAAGCGTCCGCCGCAAAAAACTGCACGAGGCTCCCCGGCGCGACGTTCGAGAGCAAGGGATAATCCGACGCTGTAAGCGAAGCGCTTCCGGAGGCCCATTTACTTGTCGCGATCGTCACTTCCAGTCGGACAGGCGCACCCGTCGATTCCGCAGAACTTGCTCCGATCCTGGAACGGTACTCTGTCTTTTCCGCCTCTGTAAGATCAGGGGGAGGCGCGATATCCAGTGCCTCCCCGTCATTTGATACGATCTTGGAAATATACGCCATGTCCCTCTCCTTTACGTCGTGGACAGCACAAGCGTCTCCGTCTCCGCGCTATACGATGCCTTGACATACCCGGCATCATTGGTAAGCTCGCTCAGCTTTACAGGAACGGAAACGTTGAACGTTCGCGCCGCACTTCCGTCAAACGTAACAGTGCCTGCGCCATTCACCTGAAGCGTCAGGGCATTGGAAACTTTTTGCGCCGCCCCGACAGTCATGCCGGGATAAGTTCCCGTCTCGCTTGCAAGCCCGTCCACCAGATCGGCAACGGAAAACCTGACAGTGGAACCGTTCTGCAATGTCAGAACGACCTCTTTTGTCGCATCGTCATATTCTCCGCTTACGACAACACTTTCAAGCGGAAGATCGACCGTCGCCGTAGAAAGCACAGTTCCGCTCGAATTGAGAAGCTGTACTGTTACAACATACGTCGCCGGATTCACGGACATGGAGATCGATGCGCCCGCCTCTTCCGTTGCGGTCTCTATACTTTGCCGTGCCGTCTCGTCCTTGATGTTGTACGTGGTGCTTCCAAGTTGAAGTTTTGAGATATCAGCCATAACTTACTCCTTTTTTATTAACAGCGTTTCGCCGTTTACCGTAATGTAATTCTCAAACAGTGCGTCCACTTCGCTTTCTGTGTAATATTGGGAAAGATTCGGGACTTCCGCGGTTGTGGATATCGTAACGTAAACTGTAATGTCTTCCGTCGGCGTTGTGGAACAGGTAAATATGAGCCCCTCTGTTGTGACTTCTGCCTTTATTTCTGAAATCACATACACGGCCGCATCTGTATCCTCCGGAACCACGGATACATTGCTCGATTCCGTGATTCCGTCCACTTGAACAGATTGCGTTCTGTTCTGCCAGCCGGACGCAGGAAGATTCACGATCCTTGTCACTTCTCCGGAAGAGATCAGATTCGCGCCGCCAAGACTTTTCCAGGCTCCGCCGTCCCACACCCACAGCTCAAACAGATTGCTTCCGACATCCGATACTACCGCATAAAGATAGTTTTCGCTTCCTGTCTCCGGAAGGCTCTCGACAAAAATAATGCTCCTGTCCGCATAGGAACCCAGATCTTCGGCCGCATCCTGCGCTATTTGTGCGTACTTCTTGGTCTGCTGCTCAAGCGCCTTGATCTCATCGAAGAAATCATCTGTGATCGTATTGAAATTGACGACCTCGTCCCACCACTGTGAATTGATCTCTCCGTTCACATACGGCGTATTCCCTGTGTTCCCGTCTCTCTTTGAACGTACGACTGCCCCGAATTTCCCTATCGACGGATAATAAACGATTTCGTTTGTTCCGTACGTGTAGGTGATATTCCACGGGAATACCGCACGCGATGCAAAAAAGCCGCTCACAAGCTGTTCCCGAAGCGAAGCGATATTGGACAGGATCGCATCATACACATCCGCTTCGGGTTCAGGTGGGAGGACGGAAGGAACCCCCTTGCTCACGACAAACGACGTCGAGGACGTTGCGCTCAGAATCCCTCCGCTTGAAGAATAAAAGAAAAACTGAACCGTCACAACGCCGTAGTATTTTGTGATATCGTTCGGAATGGCATATGACCACCCGGAATACGTGCTGCCGTTCTCATTGGTGACGCCTTCGATCTCGCTCTGATATGTCATAGGCTCCCGTTCCGTCGCTTCTCCGTTCGGAAGAAGAAACGCAACGGACGCCTCCGCGTTCGATGCAAACGGCGCGATGAGATAGATCGTATTCGTGTTTGCACTCCCCTGGTACACAGGCGACGGAAAACTTTTTACGATCGTTCCCGCGTTATCCGCAAAAAAGATCATGTCAGTCCTCCTTGGGTTCAATGCCCGTAAGTTCGGTATATTCGTCGTTCAGCGATCTGCTGTGGGAAAGCTCGTCCGCGATCTTCTCCCGCGTTTCCGCTTCCAGCTCGTCCAACGCACTGACTACGTCCGCGTCCGAAAAAAGCGACCGCACTTTTGCGATCGCTTTCAGCTGCTCCGTATACCCTTCCACGGCCTCTGCCTCTTTCCGGTTGTTTTCCGCAATCACCTTGGCGAGCTCGTTGAGCGCGCACATCTGTTCTGCCGTCATTTCCATTGTCTTTCCTCCATGAAAAAAGGGCGGAGACCCGCCCTTGTTATTGAATTTCTTTCCATACGTCCCGGTCAAAAATATCCCTTACCAGGCTGAATGTTACTCTGTTGAACGCATCGCCCTCTGTGATGTCCACATTTTGCGCAAGAAGAATATCCCCGCCTTGCGTTATGGACTGCGTTTCGATCGCCCCCGTTTCCGTTTCGACCTGCTCTGTCTTTGTTGTGATCGGCGTACAGATCGCCCACGCCTTTCCTGACGCAGGGAATGTTCCCGCATCCAAGTAAAACTTGTTCGTAGGGCCGCTCGTCGTCACGACCGCGACATTCGGAAGAGAGGAAAGATCGATGCCATGGCTGCGCACATTGTCCGCAAACTTGTTCAGACGCTCCGGAAGCACATACAATCGCGCTCTGCGCGATCTGTCCGTCCCGATGATCGCAGGACAGTTTGCCGCAAGGGCCGAGCCGATGATAAGCCCTTTCCGGTTGCTCACGAAGTTGAGCTGATAATTGCATTGCAGTTTTTCGCGGTTGTCCTTGCGCAAAATATACGGCTCATAGTTTACCGTCGAAATATAATTCGCCCCTGGTGTTTTCCCGCTCGACCCCGGCAAATCGTTCCCGACATCGAGATAATTGTCTGCCGTGATCGCCTCGCCCTCCTGGGTAATGCTGAAATCGTAATAGTAGAGCTTTCCGTAATAATCGGTATATTGATAGTCGTTTTGGAAATAGCCCTTGACATCATCCTTGTCCCCCGTCCCCTGCCGATAGACCGATACGGGACCTGCGGAATAGTTGTCAGCATACTCCCATGAGAACGAGATCGAATTCCCGAATGCGGAGGCTATGACGGGAAGCGACACCGTGGGGAGAGGGCTGTCTTCTCCCGTTGTTCCCCATGCCGTGACCTGTGTCAGCGGAGCTTCAAATTGACTGCCCTGTGTGAATGTATTTTCAATGCTGTTCAAAAGGCCTGTGCCTGCTCTGGTGCTTACATCGTAATCCGACAACAGGAAGTCGTCCCCAATAACGAGGTACTCGCTCCAAAGAATATTCCGCTCGATCGCCATGGTCTGTGACACTTGCGAAAATCTCTTGACGGAAGATATTCCGACATATCTCGAAATGCGGTTGAAATTCTTTGTCAGTCCGATCGTACAATTGATGACCGTCGGCAGGATCTCCGTATATACGGCAGAAATCGCATAGTCATCGTCAAACATCATTCCCGCTTTCGGGATCTGCGAAAGACGGGAAAGACGATAGGTATATGACTTTTCGGCATTCCCGAGCCTGGCGATGACCCCTTTCAGGTTCTCTCCGTATGCGCGGCTGTCAACCACGTTCGACTGCTGATTATAGATCATGACCGCGGGCCGCAGATAATCTTTGTAGTCTACTTTTGTCTGCCCTACCCTGGACTGATAAAACGGCGTGTATGTCACGCGGAACGCAAGCTGCGGATAGCTATACTCGTCAAAGCTGAGATTGTTGTCCCCGGACGCCGCCCGCAGGATATTCAGGATCGCGTAATTTTCAAATACGGCAGAGATAGGATTTTCCGGCTTGAATGAAAGCTGCGTGATGTTCTTCTCTCCCTGGGTATACATGAGCGCGTACGCCTTGGAATACGGGTACTGACTGTCATATGAGGACAGCCTCGCTCCATAGATAGAACTTTCAAACAGATACGGCGTGATGTCCACGGATTGCAAAGTGCCGTTGTTGCTGCGTACCCACTCCAATTTTTCCACGGTATAGACGGGAAACTGCGTCGGAATGAGCATGTTCGTTTCCGTGATCTGAACGTACATCTGTTCCGTCCGCACCGTCTTTGCGCCGTTTGCATACGGTTCCGTGATTGTTCCGTAATCGTCTCCGCGCTTGTTCAGAAGATTTTCCGCATGTGTATCGACCGACGAAGCATAGCTGTTGACGTTTTGCGTCACATCTTTCTTGACATATGCGCGGTTGGCATGTTTCCATTTCTCCGTCTGCCCGTACAGATCATAGGAAACCTCGTAATAATACGTTCCGTCTGTATCCTGTGCGATACTCAACCGCGGTTCGCCGTGAATGATTTCGCCGACCTGCTGAAGGCATTCGCGGAGTGTCTGCTTTGTGAATGCAAATTCAGGCGAAAGGATTTGGTTGAACAGGTCTGCCTGACTTCCTTCCTGAATACTTCCATCCGCATTCATTCCCTGTAATCTGAATCGAGGCGTCTCCCCCTTTCGGATAGGCTCTGCAAGGTCAAGAACCCTGTTGATGACGTCCTTCGCCGTCCATTTCTTCAGAGGAAGCTGGTTCTCGACAACAACAAACGCGTATGTTGCAGTGTTGATCTTATAATCAATAGTTCCTGTAATGGGAATTTTATATGGATACTTAAATTCATAATACACGGTATATGTTCCGGGGAGAAGATTTTGTTCCGTATACCCCTGTGCTTCATCCGGAGGAACTCCGTCGCTACCCGTTTGCATTCCCTGTTCAAAAGCTACTTCCCCATTTGGTCTTGTAACCCTTATTTTATAATAAGAATTACGAATATTCCCATCCCCATCTGTAGCTGATACATTATTATAAATCGTTGTTCCAGGGACAAACGTAAAACTCGAATTTGCCGAAAGCGGGGAAACATAACTTGCAGGTGTACTTGCCGGATGTGCCACAATTTAACTCCTTTTTATTGACATATTTTTTTTATTGTGCTAAGCTTGTTCCGAGGTGAATAATATGAAGAAAGTTACTATCTTTCTCAATGTGTTTTTTATTTTCGTTGGATTATGGATGCTTTTTAATTTTTCATCCCATGCTTACTCCCTATCTATTGCGGCAAAAAATTTCAATAGCTTCTTAGATGACGAATCTTTACACTCCTATTATGTAAATCTGCTTATAGAAAGCAGTATTTACGCATTTATTAACCTGCTCGGCTTCCTATCTTCCATTTCCGCACTCTTCTTTTTCAACTACCGCTTTGACGGTGTTTCGATGCGGGAGAAGATTGCCGCGCGGCTTGTAGAGAGCAAGGAAAAGCGTGCGCAGTACCGTGCAAAGAAAACCGAAGAGGACAAACAAAAACGGCTTGAAAAACTCCAAGCCGAGATGAATGAACTGAAGAAGGATTGAAAAAAGCACCCGGTTGAGTGCTTTTAATGATCTCCTTGTATGAAATCACTTGACATGCTTTTTTTCAATTTATATAATCATGTTGTCAATCAGCTCATACTCCAGTCTGGGGCAGCGGTGGTTTCGGTACGCCGCTGCTTTTTTGTATTGCATTTTACCTCCCACTTGCGCAAGAATTTTGGCAAAAAACCTTGACAAGCCTTTATAACCATGTTATAATAAATTCGCAAAATTGCGAATCGGCTGCATACATATAAGAGAATGACATAAGATGAATATAGAGTACAGAGACAAGGAAACACAGCGTATTTGCGAAGATGAATCATATGCAAGAAGGAAATTTACTCCAAATGTGGTTGCGCGCCTTGGAATGCTCATGTATCAACTTTCTGCTTATGATAAATTTGAAATGCTCCGCAAAAACCCTGCATGCGCACGATATAGAATTCATCAACTGAAAGGTCAGGAATCCAATCTGACATCATTTAGTTTAGATTATTCTGCACGTGTTACAATGGTTGTTTCTGTTAATATCGAACAAGACAGCGTCCTTATATGGGAGGTATCAAATCATTATGGCGACTGAATTTAAGCCGAACTATGCAATTCATCCAGGCGTTTTTCTCCGCGAAGAAATGGAAGCAATGAACATGACCCAAAAAGAGCTTGCGGAAAAGCTGGGTTGTTCCCCTTCCATCGTCAATGAGATCCTGCACGAAAAGAGAAAAATCAACGCCGATATAGCTGTACGCCTTGAAGAGGCATTGTACAGCCCTGCAAGCTACTGGCTTCGTTTGCAGGCCATTTATGATGAAGTGATTGCGAGGCAGAAACTTGCAGCATCCCCTATTCCTGCAAGTAGGCGGTCTTCTCGCAGTCGACAGGAACAGCAAAGAATGTGAGGCGCGCAGGCGCCTCTTTTCTTTATCCCTCTGTTTGCTCGGGAACGACGGGAGAAGCAGATAAAGTATACACTCTCCCTATGTCGTTTGTAACGGTCAGGGTATCGACGACGATGCACTCCGCGATTTTTGTGACTTCGACAAGCGCAATGTCGTGATCGTACAGCCCGCTCCCGACGGGGCTTTCCTGCGCGGTGTCGCCGGAAACATAAAAATAATAGACCTTTGTTTCAGCCTTGGTCGTGTTTCCAAGCCTGACCGTGTTGGTGACGTGTATCTCCACGGGCGTAAGCGGCTGAAAGATGTCTTTTTTGACGTGTTTGAGCGAAATGACGGCTTCGTCAAGGCTTTCGTCCAGAAGCGCGGAAAATTTTACAGGCATGGCCAGCTTGCTTGTTCGGTTGATTCCGTCGATGTAGATCGCAATATCGTTTTTAACTGCCATTTCGTCTCCCCAATGAACCGGCACGGATATTCTGCATCTGTATGCTGATATCTTCCCGATTTTCGTTGATCCGGATCGTATTTGCGTTTTCGCTCCAATTCAGAGCTTTCATGATATAATTGAGCCCAACTCCAACAGCGGCAACAGCCGCCCCCGCAGGTCCTCCGAACAGTGCGCCCATTCCGATCGCCGCGACGGAACTCAATGCCTGGGAACTTTCGGAATAAATAAACTGCAGCTTTTGCTGATATTCCGCGGCCCCCGTTCTCAGGCTCACGGTCGAGATATTGTAAGCGATCACGTTGTCTGCGATCTGCTTGATTCCTGTGGCTGCCAGGATATTTCGTGCGCCCCTTACGACGCCTTGCGCAGAAAGAGCGCCGTCTGCGCTCCCTCCGGACGAAGCCGCCGTGCTGCTCCCCGTTGAGCTTGGAGCGACGGGAGATTTTTCCGCACTTTCAGACGGAAGAATGATTTTAATGATATCCGCCATTACAGCACCTCGAACGCATAGCCCTCCGCCGCGACCGTAACCGCCGCAGACGTGACGAGATAGACGCGGTATTCCTCCGTATCGTCGTCATAGACGATAGACTTAGGCGTCAACGGGATCGTCACGCTCTGCCCCGCCGTCAGTTCGTACGCCTGTCCCGCAATATAGCCGAGGCAGTCCGCGCTCACGGAGAGCATAATGGAGGCAAGCGTCGAGGACGGCACCTCAAAATAACCGATCTGAAACCCGTTCGGAACTTCAATGAGTTCTGTATCTTCCGTGACTTCGGCAATACGGAACGTGACGGAGGCAATGCTCGTTCCCTGAAGTCCCCCTGTCGCGCGCGTAAAAGTCACAAGGTAAACTTCTGTATCTGAATCTGCAGAAGCGCCCCACCTGATTTTCAGGAAATGCGCTTCATTGGGGTTTCCATGGAGAAGATAAGAGACAGCTGAAGCAGACGACGAAAAAACGCTGTTTGTCGGGATCGTCGCTTCCGCCGCGAAAGCCGTTGAAGTCGTCAGCACTTTCGACACGCTGTTTCCGCTGTAAACTACAGCGTCAAGAACACCTGATCTGTCCGGGCTAAACGATTGAAACGGCAAAGCAATTCCGTCCAGTTCCACGCCGATATCAAGCGAAACGACACCGCCCTGCACGATATTCATATCCACATAGACATTCACCGGAACAGAGTTGCCCTGCCATGCATTCAGATCGACGCCCTGCGGGATCGCAACACCCGAAACAATGCCGACCGCATAGGTGACCCCCTCCGAATCCTGTAATTCGAGCGCCTGATAATTCTGAAAGTACTGAGAAAGAATTCCGATGATCTCCTGTACGAACCAAAACTGTCCGTCTTTCACGGGCGCAAGGTCTGCCGCCGTCTGTGTGACCGTTGTTTTCGGCGGCTCTGTCGGAACATCGAATTCAATCGTAAGGCTATTCACGCCCATCACAAGCCTGTTCGCCGTCATGGACGACGCCGAAACCTTTATGTCCCCGTTAATGTATGACTGTACGATATTTCCGTCCCGTTCCGCACGTTTCCTTTCTCCGACATTTGCCCAGAGCTTAAACGACAGATTTTCATAATCCAAAAGCGCATTGAGGTCGGTTTCAAATACCCGGGCAAGCTGCACGGTCGTGATCATTCGATTTTCCCTCCTAACTTTCTCGCAAGCCGTTGTGTAAATTCATCCTGAAAAATCTTATCCCAGTCCTGATTGGGATTTCTTTTTCCGTTCCAGCGCGGCGAAAGCCACGGCTTGATGGTATACCAGACATACGGCGCGACCTGTTCATCGACATAAACACGAAAGACATCTCCCTCCACGACGTATTTCAACGCATTGAACGCCATGTTCCCCGTTGACGTCTTGTACCTTGTCCGCGGATTCGGAACCCATTCTTCCCGCATTTCCTCTGCGGTTTCGATACACGCCTGTATGATCTGATCGCGCGTCATCTCACACCCCAAGGATTTTCCACGCGCAAAAGCCGAATGACAAGTTCTGTCCCGACCGGCACGCCTATCATCCGCATGGACTGCTTTGGCGCGGCCTGATAGTCCACCTCTACCTGCGCAACCTTGTACAGCTTCCCGTCCGACAAAAGAATGTAACTCTTATTGACGACGGGCTCTATCGCGTCATTCGTGCGGATTGCCACCTCGCCGCTTTCGCCCTGCACATTCGAGAACAGGCGACGATAGGTCGCCGAGTACGGGTTGACGTACTCATAGCAAAACGATTCCCCGCCGCCCATTGTTTCAGGGCGATTCCTGAAAAATTTCCCTTCCGCCGTAAATTTTGAATGCGGATTCAGAAGATCGAGTGCATCATGGATCATATTTATACCCCGACATAAAGAATCGAGCAACCAAGCTCCGGGACATTCCGACCGAGCCATTGTTTCGCTGTTTCATCGATCGCCTTTTCCCGGTCTTCTTGATTGGTGGATAAAAGCAAGTTTCCGTTCGTCCATACATAGACCGCCTGGTAGAGCATTGCATTGTACAATATAAGACGCAAAGACGGAACACAGGCAATCAGATAGTCTTGTCGCTTTGTATCTGCGCTAAAAGCGTGAATATATCCGTAGATCATATCACTGACGAGATGCAAAACATTGTCTATAACGCCCTCAGGCGTAACAGTGTTTGTTGCGGCAATTCGCGAACGGAGATCGATCCCGCGCGAAACAAGCGCTTTTTCCGTAAGAATATATTGCCGAACGGATGAATCGAAAGTCATAAAATCATCGCTGTGGGGATAAGTCTGATTGTTGTTCATACTTCCTCCTGTCTGGAAAGAGGCTTGGTATAGCCCAAACCTCTTAGAAAGCTGTTTAATCTGCGGCCGTGATCGTGTACGCAAATTCCTGCACGGGCGACGGGATCATGCCGCTCTTCACGGCGATCGCCTTGATCGTCTGCGTGGCCGTGACGGAAATTGCCGCAGAATATTTCGTTCCGCCTGCAATCGTCGGCGTAGTGCCGTCCGTCGTGTAGTAGATGTCCGCCCCTTCCGTATCGGTCGCAAGCGTCACAGACTGCGTACCCGTATAAGAACCGGGAGCCGGCGTTGCCGTCGGCGCGGAGACCTGTTTCAGACCGCTCTGCATATTGTCGCCGTTCGGGCGAGGGACATTGGCGATGACCGTATAACCGATTACCTGACCGTCCTCGCCGTAGAGCGGCTTGCCGATGGTGTCGGCGTCGCTGACGTTGCCGGGGTTTGCGATCGCGGGCGCAACGGGATATTTCCTTTCGGACGCCGTGAACCCGAGCGTCGAAGTGAGGTAATCGTTTGTGAACGTGCTCGTTCCGACGATATACGACTTACGGAACGCCTCATGTCCCCATACGTTAAGAGGCTGGGCCTCGATCCCGCGCTTGCCGCTCGAATCGACGAGTTTGACGCCGAGATCGACCGCATCGACGGCTGCCGTCGCGTCGAACGAACCGAAGATCGCCTGCACATTGTCGAACGCACCGTAAGGCAGCCCGAGATATTTTTCGGCAATATGCCAGATCTCGGACGGCGCGGAGATCCACGAAAGCTGCGCAGCTTCTCCGACATAATGCGTACCAACATAGTCGCGGTCGGACAGCCTTGCGTCGAGGTCGTAGTTTTTGAGCATTTCCTGCGCTCTATCGCCGCCAAGCATGAGAAGCCCGGACGTGCGATTGAAGATCTGATAGATCCACGTAGGACGCCCGATGACGAACCGTCCGTATGCGCGGTAAGCAAACGTGCCGCGCACAGGGTCGCCTTCGTCGAGAAGCCCGTTCGCCTGCGCCGCAAAATTCGCATACGCATTCTCCTGCGAGAAGTCGATGTTGTTGATAACGTTGTTTGCGCCATTCAGCGAGCGCCAGATGTTGTACGCAAGGAACTCCGCCATCGTGGAACCGTCGCGGTCCATCTGGACGCGGTCTGCATATCCTGCGAGCTTACGCGACATGAGTTCGAGCGGGATATACTGCATCCGGAGATCGGGGAAATACAGAATCTGGTCGTTGACCTGATTGCGGTAAACCATGAACTCGTCTTCGCCCGGCATGAGCGCCCCGTTGACATTGATGAGTCCCCCGTTATTCGGCGTTCCGGGCCGGCCGCCATAGCTCGTCGTACGAGACGAGAACGGAAGAGGAACATCGATCGGGACGCGCGTCGCACCATTGGGTTTCGTGTCCGTCGTGTACTTCATGTTCACGCTCTGCCCATTCCGGAAGATACGCCCGATGTAGATTGCCTCCGCAATAACGCGGGACAACTCAACGTGCACCATGTTCCCGTCAAGGAAGAAGCGTCCGTTCTTGTCCTGCTGAGTTCCGCCCATTCCCATGAGCGCGGAAGTAACGAAATTACTTCCGTTTCCGATAGAAGTGATCGTTTTCATTTTTTTCTCCTTTACTTGTTATTCGCCGTAAATGCCTTCAAGGTCGAAGGCCACGGACTTGTCTGCCTGTTCAGGGGATTTTCCCATGGTGTCGAGTGCCTTTGCCATTGCCGTCGCAACGGCTTTGGAAACGGCCTCCTCGATCTTGCTGTCGAGTTTCGCCATGATCTTTTCGGAAAGATCGTCGTGCATTTCCTCCCGATGCTCATCGCGTTCCTCATCTGCTTTCTTTTCTCCCTCGGATTCGTCCACACGATCCTTTGCGCTCTGCGAATCCTTGTTTCCGTCCAGATGCTCCTGCTCCCCGACGCTTTCATCGATACGGTCTTTTTCCGTCTGAGAGTCAGGACCCTTTTCGGCGATGTCCTCCTTTGCCTTCGATTCCTGCTTTTCGTCCTCGGTCATTACCGATTCCTCCTTTTTCTTTTTGAACAGCTCAAACATGGCTTGTCCTCCTTTTCTGCATGAAAAAAGCGGGGAATCCCCGCTTTATAACAGCGCCGTCCTTGACGGATAAAAGGCGCGTTTATTCTTCTTTGAGTAATCGATGTAACGCTTGTTCCATTCGATCGCTTTTGCCCGCGCCTCTTTATATCTGCCCTGATCGACGCCTTTTGCCTCCACCGCAAGCGTTCGCCACTTACGAACATTTTCTTCGAGACGTCTTTGCGTCTGTGTGATAAGATATTCTTTCCGCTCTTCCTCCGCATTCGGTTTCGGGAAATGATATCCGTTCTCATATTCCACAAGAAAATGCCGACAATTAAAGCCGAGAAGTCCGTTTTGCCACACCTTCCCGGCTTTCGTTACATAACTGTCCCGCGGGTTGTTCGTCGCTTCTTCCAGCGGAACATAATCCCGTCCGTCGTCCGTTCTCCCCCGCGTCCCGTCCAACGAGTACACCCGCCCCTGGTAAGGCCTGCAACGCTCCGAACAGTCGGCATGCGTCGAACAGATCACGAGCACAACGCCGCGCGCCTTAAAGCCGTCTATGGCGTCCTGCTGTGCCTGCTGTCGCACTTCGATCTCCGCACGGTTCCGAAGGGAACTTCGGTGCGCCTGTTCGGAAAGCCCACTGTCAGGATCGAGCGGATATTGCGCGGCAAGGCGATCGAGCACGGGCCGAACATTTCGTCTCATATAATCGTCAGAGAACTTCTGCATGGGGACGCCCATCGTTCTCACGCCCGTATAACCCGCCTTTTCGACAACACGCCACGCTGCAGAACGGTCTGCAGTTGTGATCCTGATCTCTGTCCCGTCCGTTCTGCGACCGTTCAGAAGCGCGAAAGCCGTTACGACGGAGAGCTGTGACGAAAACGATCGGCGCAATTCGTTGTACTGCCGCGTGTAAAATTCCAACAGGCTCGCTTCCGCGGCGCGGCGTAGCGACGGAATACGTATTTCCTGCGCTGCTTCACGGACAATTGCAAAAACCTTCTTATCTATGGCGGTCTTGCGCGTCTGTTTGAAAAATTCATCCTTCGCTACCTGCCTGATTTTCGTTTCCGCCTCTTCCAACACCAAGGCCTGCGTATTCAGCGGTTTGTTCGCTATTACCATTCAGCGACCTCACATATTCGTCCATCGTGTACGCGGACTGTTCTCTGCGCTCCGTTTCGATTTCCTGAGCCATTTTTTCAACTTCATCCTCGGACAGGTCTGCCCAGCGCTTGCGAAGGTATGTCCTAAGGGGAAGGGTCCCCGCCTGATAGTCGCGCAAAAGCTCCTCGTTTTCCTGTGCGGAATTGACCGCCGCCCGCCCCCATTCGATAGTGACTTCGCCATCTATTCCGTAGAAATACAGCACATCGGCGATCATATCATTGATTGCGATCGACGCAAGAGCACGTTTGTTATTGACGCTTGTTTCTGTCGTGTCCTGTTCAACCGTCACCTGCGTTGCCGTCATGTGCGATTTTTCTCCGAGATGAGTCGCAATGTCCCCCGGAGAAAGACCCACCTTTGCCGCAAGCAATTCAAGATCGGAATCACGAATAAGTTTATGTTGCTCTCCTCGAAGATCCGGCTGAATAAATTGCGGTTTCATCAAATCCCCGTTCATATTGTTATCCGGGACTTGCGTGAAAAAATCATCGTCAAGAGGCGTCGGTTGATACTCGATTGCCTGTTGAAAATCCATGCCGTCCGTAAGTGTTCCGGGCTGTTTTATGCTCACCTTCTGCATCTGCTTCGGGACAAGAGCGCGGCTCTTGCCCATGTACTGATCCACCTGCGACTGCGTGTAGTTATAGTCGATGGAGTACAGCACATCGAGCGCCGTATGCAACGTGCTGTCGCTGTATCCCGGCAAATCTTTGAGCGCGACTGCAACAGACTTGTTTTTCACGTTATACAGCCCGAGAGACCGCATCTTCTTCGGCATTTTGTACCATGTCGAAGGACGAATGTTCCCATAACAATCACGCCATTGAGCATATACATCTTTCGGGACTTTCCCGAGTTTTTCCCCACGGAACGACGAAGAAAGAACAAGCGTTCCTTTCGCGATGTCTACGCAGTAATAATTCTCACCGTTCATGACGGCACGTCGCTCGCGCGTGTAATAGCAGTCCTCTCCCGCCGTGAAGCGATTGAAAATCGTCGCCCTTGTAATCTTTCCGCGCCGTCCTATCTGAAACACGACGCGATCGATCGGATAGACACACGGATAAATATCTCCGTCCGCAGGTGTAAGCGCAATGATTGCATTCCCGCCCGCATTTGCAAAAAAGTACATCTGATTGAAGATCTCGGAAAGCCTGTCGCTGTCCCATGAAGTGATGAACTCTTTCGCGATCGCATTTGCGGAATTGAACCGATACCCTCCCGCCATGCACTCCTTTGTAAAGATATCGCAAACCGTGTATCCGATCCCCGTAGAAAAAAAGTCCTGTCGATGCAACTGCGGAACAAATCCTTGCGCCCACTGTGTCCATTGCCGGATATAAGCGCAATAGTACGTTTTATATCCGTCCGGAATAAGCGTATAGAACGAACTGTCGTTCACGATGTTCTGCATATTCTGCCAGCGCGCACGGAACATCGGCGCAAACAACTTCCGCGCCGCACCTGCTACACACGCCTGATAAATCTCTGCCATTTTGCCTCCTTATGCGATCGGTGCGTCATAATACATTTTTGTCGCATATTCCAAACTGTCGATCGTGTCGTCCCTCTGCCCTTTCTTGATCGTGTTCGTCTTTTCGTCAAACACATATCCCTCGATATCTTCGATGAGTTGCATCGTATTGACAAACGGATCGACATGAAAAAAGAGCACGCCCTCCGAGAGCATACTCCTTACGCGCTTGATATCACCTAAGATGTTTTTCTTCGTGACGAGGTAACACTCCTCGCCAGTGTCTTCCATGAACTGCAATCGCAGCATCTGCCCGCCTTCGGCGCACTCGAAAATCCAACGGCGGCGAAGATTCTGCAAAAACGGAAAATGTCCGAGCAGCCTTTGCAAAAACTCATATAGCGCCCGCGACTGTTCCGACGGAGATTGCTGTCCGCGAATGAGAGGATCGTTCTCGAAACAGTCCAAAACGACCGCTTTCCCGCTGTACATGACGGCGAGCGGCGTGACACAGGTACTGTCGTTCGCCGTGCCTTCATCCAGACCGAGAATGAGTTCGGATACACGGTCGCCGCTTTTGAACAAGTCGTAAATGTTGACAATGTGCTTTTCCCGCCTGAGCTGCGGATAGACAAGCCCCTTGGAAGCGACAATATCGCCGAGGTACTCGTAGCGATAATAGTCATAATCCTGCGCCCTGTCCTTTGCGATCTCCTCTTTTACTTCGGGTTCGAGCAGACCGTATATGTCTTTGTAACTGCTGTATATCTCAACCGCGCGCCCCGCCCGAACCTGTTCGGGGAAATACTTGTTTGCGAACTCGCCCCGTGTCGGCGGCGGATTGTAAATATAGATCCACTTTGTGGTCGGCCCCATGAACCGGAGCAAAGTCTTTTCTGCCCCGTGCACTTCAAACTCCTCTTCCAGCTCCTGCGCCTCGTCCATGATGAAACGATGCACATACCCGCTTTCAAATTCCAATCCTTTGGTACGGTGCTCGTCGCCTCCGATTGCCTGAAAACGAATAATATTCCCGTTTGGCTTAAAAATAATATCCCCCGTCCGCTTTGGAATGTCGCACAGCGGAGAAACACCAAACTTCATGAGCGCCTTCTTTATCGCGGTGAACGACGTCTTGCGGAAATCACAGTCATCATAACGCGCCATCACAATATGCGCACCCTTGATCGTCATCCACCCCTCGAGTGCCTCTTCCGTCGGCGTCGTCGTCTTTCCGCTGTACCTCCCGCCGCGGATGACGATACGGTGCGTGCCAAGCTCCGCCCTGCTTTTTTTCAGGACTGCAAACGGCTTCGGGATGATCGGGTTATAATGAACGTCAATCATCCGGCGCACCTTCGGAAAGGTCCCGCACCTTCCCCTCGACGATCACACGGACGCCACCGCTCTCCGTTTCATCTTCTTTCGGCTCGATAGTATCCCGAATGGCCAAGAACGCCTTTACGTTCCCTTTGGCAGCCTGCGCGATCATGGCAGCAGAGATTGCGTCCTGCATACTCATTCCGGACCTGAACCCGAATTCCCCGAACTTTTTAATGAGTTCAGGGTCTTTCAGCGTAGCTTTTAGCATAGTTTCCAGCGTTTCCCGAAGTGCCTTTTTCTTCCTTCGCGCTTCCCCGCTCTTAACCCCGCCTTTTGCCCCTCGTTCTCGTGCTTCGCTCGTGCTTGGGGGCGATAAATTGTCTATATTCGACACATCGCTCAACTCCTTTTCGGCATGAAAAAAGCACCTTGCCGAACGGCTTGGTGCTTTCTATTGTTAATTTCTTTTTACTCCTTCGGAAAAGGTTCTCCCAAATGTTCAACCCTTTTCCCACAAGAGCTTTTACGCAGTTTTTCGCCGTCCGACGAACCTTTATCAGTAAACTTTCCGTCGCTGCCGCGCGGATGGTCTTCTTCACGAAACATATGCTTTTCTCCAAAAGAAAAGCGCCTCCATTGTAGCACGGTTTACCCGTTCTGTCAATGGCAGCGCTGAAATTCATGTCGGGGGATGTTTCCACCCCCCTATGAGAGGATATAGAGATGAACTCCTGTGAGCTTCCTCATCGGTGCTACTTGCACCTTTTCACGCTACCATTATACCACAGATTTTCGGTCAGTGCGTCCAAACTTTTTGGACTTTTACATCAAATCGTACTCCTGCGCCCACAAATAAGCCACTTGCAGGATATCTTCCACCCAATAGAAGTACGTCGCCCTGGATATCCCGATCTGATCCAGGATGCAGCACTCGCTGTTTCTGTCTATGTACCGCATCTGCATGAGCTTGTCCTTGAGCGTCCAGCGGAACCGGTCCAGCGTCTTTTCATAGACCAGGCACCACCTGTACATCGTCTCGTACTTGTCCACCGTGTCGATGACTTCATCTTCCGTCTTATTGCCGGGAGAGGTCTTGACGCGTTCATGGGAATAATCCACACCGAGGCGGGACAAGGCGCGTTCCGCCATATACTCCGCACAGGTGTTCCTGTTCTGCTCATAGTTATAAAACTGCCGCTCGATCATGCGCCGCTGCTGTTTCGTCATGCTTGTATCTCCTCCAACCCTACAACGAGGCATCTTCCGTCAAACTCGATCTCGGCAATATCCTCTGTGGCAAAGATTACGCTTGCCGCATGGTCTCCGCCATCCTCGTCTATGTACCACACCTCATCGCCGCGCTTAAGTTTCTGCGCCTGTTCGTATGTCATTTGTTTTCTCCTTTCAAAATCAATGGCAACGCCGCTCCCTTGCGATAAATCAACGGACGCAGCCCCAGCTCTTTGCATTCATCTACATCAACGGATCCGTCCTCTACGAGAACAATCCAATTATCTTCTTGGCGAGTATTCCATTGCTCTGCCGCAGCATCTTCCGTAGATTGTTCTCGTGTATGTATCCCGCATCTCTCGCATTCTACGATATATTGAAAAACTGTTCTGAATCCGCCAAGCTCCTGGAATGCAGCATCGCCGCCGCAAAACGGACATCGTCTTAATCTCATTTCTAAACCTCCACATAGCACCACGACTGCGGCGGACGGGTAAGCGGATAAAACACTTTGTCGTCGCTATGATACCATTGCACCCACTCTGTTTTATAGTTCCCAAACTCCGACAATGCTCTCGGCTTGTCAAACAGTTTCGGCTCGGTGATGTGCCATAACCAACCCGTCCCTTCTTTTTTGCCTTTGCCTACAATGTAGTCAAACATTTCGTGTTCTGTAAGACAAGTTCTTTTGACCTCATCCCAAAACAGATTTGTTAAATGTTTTTCTCCGCTTCCCCCACAATAGGCTTGACAACACGTTACCCTATCGCACACAAACGAGCCGATGACTTTGCCGCATCCCAAATTTTCATTTAATGCGTCTACTACCATAAATGAGTCGCCCTTATTGACCTTGAGCCTCGTCTGATAGACATACACGGTAAACGGCGTTTCGAGCTTCGGCACGGACTTTCGCACTTCGATTGTCTTTTCCCCGTTAAAAATCTTCTCGCACCATTTCGGGTGAATACTCATCAAAACTGCTTTCATTCCGTCACCCCAAAAACCTCGTCTATATCCTTGTCTGTCACTACCGCTTTCCACTCCCCCAACCCGAAATATACGGACTGCTCACGATCCTTTAACCGTTTCACCGCATTATCTATCCTTTCTCGTAGCGCGGCGTTTTCGGATTTCAAACGCTTGATATATGCAAGAGTTCCCGCATAATCAAAGCTCATCACGTCTGTTGCCTTGCAAGATGAAAGTCGTTCAAGGCAACGCTCAATTTCTTTTTCAGTCATCTTTCTTCTCCTTTCAGTTCCGCGAGGCGGGATTCGGCGGCTTCGCGCGTAGTAAAATATTTTTTACCTATTTTCTCAAGGTCTTTTAATACAAATGACTTTTCACAAATCACATATTTTTCCTTGTGTTTTTCCCTTTCTATCATCTCTTTACATCCACAACAAAATTGTTGTGTTGTACTATCACAACCTTTGTAATCGCAAAAATATTGCACATAGAAAATAGTGTCTCCCACTTTGCACGGCAACTCCACCGCCTTATTCAGCCTTGCCCGTAGTTCGGCGTTTTCGGCTTCAAGGCGTTTAATTTCTTCCGCTCCCCCTTCGCTATAAAGTTTAATCGCCAAGAGCATTTTCTCCTCGTTAGTCGTAGGCTTAAAGTCAGGAATTTGGTTCACCACCCACCGTAATGATTTTTCAGCTTTGTTCATCTTTCTTCTCTCCTTTCAGCTCCTCGAGACGGGATTCTGTGGACCTTTGAGCTTCTTCTGCTTTCGGACATTGTTCTATCTCTACAATCCACTTCCCATGGTATGGCGGATATGTACAAGTTTCTATCCAAAAACCGTCCTGCGCTTCAATCCTTACCTTATGCCCACAATGCGCGAGACAACATCTCGCTATCTTATCCGCCACGCGGCGCGCGTCCTCGCGTCTATGTTGGGATATACGTTCTTTTCGCCTTTCGATCATTTCGTATTCTTCCAACTCCGCGTGCAGGGCGGCGTTTTCGGCTTGCAACTGTTCAATAAGTTGCAACGCCTTACCCCAAGTTTCGTCTGCTACAGTGCTTTTTACTTTCATTTTTATCGTTGAAAGTAGTCTAACAATTTCCTGTTCAGTCATCTTTCCTTTCCTCCGCGAGTTCTTTTTCGGCTTGCCGCAAATATTCGGCAAAACAATAATTTGGATGTACGAAATCTTTCATCTTTTCCAAAGAAGAACAATCCGAGAAAAACGGACAATCTTCGCAACTGATGTTTTCCGCAAACCTCTTTAACGCTCTTTCCGCAACTTCCGCGCGGTGCTTGTATTCGTCCCGTTCCTTGACGATTTGCTCAACTTCCTCTCCGCTGTAAAGCTGTTTAATTGAGCCGTCTTTTCCAGCAAAAATGCGGTGTTCTTTTAAGTCCCCAATCCCCGCCGCGATGAGCGCGTCGGCGATATTATCGGTAGTTTCAATGAACGGAAGTTCATCTGCCTCAAGAATTGCACTCCTCACAATGGACATAATCTTCTTTTTCAGCTCGTCGTTCGTCATTCTCGTTCTCCTATCATGTCAAACATATCCAACTGCACATATGGCAGTCGTTTCTTGCGTCGGGTCGGTATGTAGCCAGCGGCAAATTTTTCTGCAAGCTCTTTGAGTGTTATCCCTTCCGCCCTAAACGTATTTACGCTCACCTGTTCAATTTCCGCTAAAATATCGTAATATTCCCGATAATTCTTCCACAGACTATACAGGTCTGCAAGGCACTGCTTCACGCAAAACCAGCAGCCTCCTCGATATATTTCATCCCCAGAAGTGTACATCGGAGAAAGTAGGTCATAGCTTCTGCATATCTCAAACGCGTCCTGCTCTGTTAGCTTTTGCTCATAAAGCAAACTACGATACTTGCGCTTGTCCGTCTGCTTTTTTTTCATGCGCTCCCAGCGAACAGGTTCGTCATATGCAATGCCGACAAACGTGGTTATTTCATTGTTTCTGAACTGTGCATCATATTTTTTTATTGCGCGCAATTTCAACCTATCATTACACCATGCGCCAATGACATACGGAAAACCGTATAGGTCTCCAACGTGATTTCCATTTTGTTTGACCTTATAGAACTGCTCATAAAAGCTCACGCCACTGTACGCGTGGTCTACCGTCACGCCGAACAACTCGTGGAGACGTTTCTCCGATGTCGGAATCCACGCCGCCATGAGCGGGTGTTCTCCGCTTAATTCAGGCAAAAAGCGGATATCGCAGTACATCACTCGGTCTATCGGTATTCCTTGCTCGGCTGCGAGAATAAGCGTCGCCATACTATCCTTCCCAAAGGATAGGTTAAAAACATTTATCATCTCTATATCCACCAATCCTCTATTGCTCCCAATTTTGAGGAGCATGCGCCGCCCTCCTATATTGCCTTTTCCTATGGCAGCTCTCGTCTATAACTGCGTTGAGTATTGTCATTGTTGCAATGACGCGCTGCGACGCGATCTCCGCACAGTTCGCCCGCACGAGAGCCTCCGCAACGGGCGGGCAGACGGCGTTCCCGAGCCTCGCGACCTGTTTCGCCTCACTGTACTTTTTGCCTATGTATGGTTCAATGTCAATAATGTAGTCGGGCGGAAAGCCTTGCGCAAGCATGAGCTCTTTTGCTTTAAGCATCCGAAGTCCGATATCCCGAATAAAGTAGAATTGTCCGCGAATCTCAAAAAGTAGAACTTCGTCCTCCCTGATATTGTAGCCGGCGTATGCGTTTAACAGCGCCCGAACCTCCGGCCAATGACCGAAATCCTGCCCCTCCGCTTTCGCAAGATATGTGTTTGTCTGCGCCATGTGCCCCGCCGAAGTCGTCAATGTCGGCATGGGAAAGCGCATATCCTTGCAGTCCGTGTTTTTGCGCAACACGCACAAATGGCTCTCCACAAGCCCGTGCCTGTCTTTTGTAGTCACCGTATGCAACGGCTCGTCGATGGCAGAAACCTGTTCATCCCCTCCGTAGTACTTGACGATGTTCGCCGTCGTCAGTGCACTATGATCTATAGCCGTCACGGTAGGCATCGGCTCATTCAGGGCGGCGCCGTTTTGCTTGGCCCCGCTGAAATATTTCGATAAAAATGCGGCATTGACGGCATATCTCGGCGAACCGTCGATCGTCATGATAGGCTTGTTTATCCCCTGCCCGCGCACTTCTCCGTTGCCCTGTTCGGAATGATACTGAACAAGCGACGGAGCGCAAAGAAAATTCCTGTTCCCTGTGGTGACAGTCGGCAGAGGCTCTTTCACGTCATGCGGAACATTGTTCGTGTTGTTGCTCACGATATACGGCCGCTTGTTTCGGATAACGAACTTGTCAAGCCCCCGTGCAATACGGCGAAGCGTATTTTCCGCAAGAGGCTTTGTGCGCTCGAATATAGACGGGCACGGAATGTTCCAGTCGATACATTCGGCAGCCGTACGATATCTTTTCAGCCCTTTACCCCTTCCGTGCGTCGGCGCCGGCCACACGATCGGGAACCCGTCCCGCCTGGCGATAAGGTAAAATCTCTTACGGATAGTCGGGGCGCCGTAGTCACACGCTTTGAGCGTCCGCCACTCCACCTTATAATCAAGCCCCGCCGCGAGCCTGTCGCCTTCTTCACTGTTTGGCCCTATTTTCAGAAACTCGCATGCCTCCGAAAACGCGGGATGGGACTTGTCTATTCCCGTGGTAAGCATGGCTATAAACCCGTTAAATGTTTCTCCTGAACGTGAAGGGTCAGGCCTCATTTTTCCATCTACTTCAATCAGGGGGCCCCACGTCTGTATCTCCTCTACGTTCTCCATCATGATGATGCGCGGAGAAGCCGTAGGGTGCATCGCCCACTTCAGCACCACCCACGACAGCCCTCGTATTTTCTTATCGACGGGCTTACCGCCTTTGGCGCGGGAAAAGTGCTTGCAA
>ERZ1643246.794-NODE-794-length-38302-cov-6.275603_pt1 | contig 38302 bp, 35 predicted proteins | sample MGYA00579265_ERZ1643246 | MGnify/ENA primary metagenome ERZ1643246 (study PRJEB29033, sample SAMEA4952261) | chicken gut metagenome | biome: Broiler Chicken; feature: Gastrointestinal Tract; material: Caecum | place: Ireland | collected 2018 | study: Broiler...
GTAAATACAAGGGATACGGCGATTTTTTCTTCTGTTAACTGTCAAAGACGGGATTTTATCATGACTTTTCAATATGTCAAGCAGTAATTAAAAAAATATTTCCGCATATGATAATACCAGGCAACTGTTTAAAAGCACGCAGTGCGAAACACTTCCGTATCATATGGATGCATCGAAAGGGGGCAGTCATGAAGCGAATCTGTGGGCTGATGCTCTTCTGCTTTGGAGCTGGAATGGCCCTTTTTCTCTTTATACCGGAAAATATTTTTACCATACTTTTTGTTGCAGGCTGCCTGATCTTAGGCTACAACCTGTTTTGCTGTTAAATAAGCCAAATCCCTGGCGGAATGCCCGCCAGGGATTTTTTCAGCAATTACAGGACCATTGCAACGATGAAGTTGTAAACCGCACATACGCAGATGCTGATGGGAACTGCCACGAACATCAGGCGGTTGAACAGCTTGTTGCGCTCCTCGTCGTTGCCATAGGAACCCAGGATCAGGCTTCCGCCGGAGGAGAAGGGGCTGATGGCGCTGCTCTGTGCGCCCAGTACGGTGCAGGCGAACAGGGTAACGGGGTTCAGTCCGGTCGCAACGGCCAGAGCCGGGATCAGCGGGAACAGGGCCGGGGTAACAACGCCTGTGGTGGAGCTGAAGAAGCTCATGATAGCAGCTACGATGCTGAAGGCCAGCGGTACAAGGAATACCGGTACGTTTGCGCCGATCCAGTTGGACAGCTGATTGATGGTTCCTGCCTCAACGGCAACCGCAATCAGCATGCCGGCTCCTGCGATCATCAGGATGGTGTTCCACGGAACCTTGGCAATTACCTCTTTCTGAGGAGCCAGTTTTAACAGCAGGGCGATCACGGTGAAGATGAAGGCAACCAGGCCTACGTCGATCATGCCTGCAATGGAGCTGATGGTCTCGTTGGAAGGAATCAGCATCTTCAGGATGGGGAATACCAGAACCACGATCATCATCAGGATCATCAGGGTAAAGGTCTTGCTCTGCTTGTCGTCAAAGGGCTCAGGCTTCTTAAAGGTAACGCCTTTTCCGATTTCACGGTTTTCCTTAAAGCCAAAGCGGAAAATCGTAATGAGGATAACGGAAAACAGAATGGCAAGGCCGAAGATCATAAACTCCGTAGAGAAGGAATCTGCCGCCGGGATATCGGGGTTATCCGCATAAGCGGTATCCATCAGTCCGCGGAATACAACTCCCAGAGCGCCGGTGGGGAAGTTTCCTCCGGCCAGAGCGCCGCAGTTGATGGCAACCGCTCCGGTCAGCTTGTCCATCTTTGACTCCTCGCAGATCGCCATGGTGATGGGAGCCAGGAAAGCCAGTACGGTAAAGTATGCAGCGCCCATAACGGAAAGGACAACCGCTACTAAAAACAGTGCGTAAGGCAGGAGTCCCGGGAACTTCCGGCAGGCATAGAGCAGCATGCTGGAAAGCTTTTCCAGTGTGCCGTTTACAGCTGCAAAGTTGTAGAACAGGGAAACCGATAGGATCACGAACATGGTACTGGTAGGCCATGATGCGATCAGGCTTTTGGTGCTCATGCCGACGGCAAAGCATCCGATCAGATAGGCAAATACGATACAGAAAAATCCTGTATTGTAGCCTGTTTTGTAGCCCAGGAATACGGCCAGGGCGATGGAAGCAACAATTACAACACTCAACATAATCTAATAAACCCTCCTTGCTTTACATCCGGATCAATCTTCGATTCCCAGCAGTCCGGCAGGAATGGTATGGGTCATATAATTTACCTGCTCCATGGGGATTCCGTGATCAACCAGATACTGCATGTACTCCTCAATCGCCAGCTCCCAGTGGGGATTCTCAACCTGTCCGCCGTCGGTATCCACCATCACGTTCTTATATCCAACGGTCTTGATGATCTCCAGGTTGTCCGGCAGATTGCTCTTGTACTTTCCGCCGCCCATATTCTGCGCGTAGCAGCGCTCCAGAATAACGTCGTAGTCCTTTACCAGGCGGACCTGGTCCTCCACGCTCATGCCTACGATCCACCACTCCGGATGGGTTACCACTACCTTCTTAAGGCCGAAGTTTCTGGCTGCCTCCACCACTACGAAACATTCCTCAGGAGACACATGGGCGGTTCCCAGAACTGCGTCTTGGTCCTTGATCAGCTGGAATACATCCTTTAACTCCGGAACGATCTTTCCATCCCGAACCACTTCCACTGCTCTGGCCATATCCCCCTTCATCTTCTGGATATGGTTTACGGCAGACATGGTGGGAAGCCATACGACTTTCGCGCCCAGCTTCAATGCCGGCTCAACGGCATAGGGATTGATTCCTCCCACCTGCTTGTTCATGGTGATGCTTCCGAACATGGTGAAATTGTTGTTCCCCTTGTACACACGCTTGTTGTACTCATTGCACAGGTAAGCACGGTCCATGGTCACGCCCTGATGGGTTTTGATCACGATTGCCCTTGCTCCAACACGGATCGCCGCATCCGTCAGCTCAAAGTCATCGTAGGCTCTGTGACGGAGGTCCGGGTTGGTATGTACATGCATATCGATGACCCCTTTTAATGAAACTTTTTCCATGAAATTGTTCACTCCTTTCCCGGACGCATATGACTTTTCCATCATTTTGCTGTCCGTTTCCTTGTTTTTTGCTGTTAATTATTATATACTTTTTTAAGTATGATGGAAACAGAGAAAATCCAATAGGGCATATCGGAAATTCCGATGGCCTTTTTAGAAGTGTCGAATCATGAGGTATTAGAATGGAATTAAAAGAACTTGAATACTTGATTACAATTGCAGAAGAGAAAAGCATTTCCAAGGCAGCGGAGCGTCTTTTTATGGCTCAGTCCAGTTTAAGCCAGTCCCTCCACTCCATGGAGGCGGAGCTGGGTGGAACGCTCTTTATCCGCACCTCCAGCGGTGTGCGTCCCACGGAGTCCGGCAAGATCGCCATTGAAGTTGCGCAGAAGATGCTTGTGGAATACCAGCAGCTCAAAGCCAAAATTACCGACACGGAAGGTCTGAAAACAGGAAAAGTGACATTCGGCGTCAGCACCTTCCGGGGAGGCTATCTGCTTCCCAAGGTAGTCTGTGACTTTAAAAAGCTCTACCCCAGCGTTCAGGTGGAAATTCACGAAGCCAACAGCATGGCCCTGGAACAGCAGCTCATTGAAGGGCGGGTGGACTTGGCCTTAGTCGTCATGCCCTTTGCCAAGCTGAAAGCCCCTACCCGCAACCTGCTCCAGGATGAGATCGTCCTGGTGGTCCCCCAAAACCATCCCGTCTGTTCACGTGTAAAAACAGCCGAAAAAAATGGCGTCCGCCATCCCTATATCGACCTGGAGGACACCATAGAATTTGAATACATATTAAGCGACAACGATACCATTCTGGGCGACCGGGCCCGGAAGGAATTTGCCGCCAAGGGCCTGGTTCCCAAGGTATGCAACGACAACCTGACCGCGCCCATCGCCGCAGCCATGGCGCGTGCCGGACTGGGACTGGCATTTACCTACCGGTCCTGCTGCGAGGATAAAGACGGGGCCCGTTACTATTCTGTAGGAAAAGACGGAATCCACGTTCAGCTGGCTCTGGCCAGCCCGCCGGGCCGCTATCGTTCCAAGGCAGCGAAAGCGCTGGAAGAGCAGCTTCTGCGCTATTTCAGTCAGTGATCAGCCGGCAAAAAGAAAAATCCGGCAGTTAATGTCCTGCCGGAATATCCATATGCTCGGTTTTGCCGCTGTCATACTCTTCGGCCGCCGCTTTGGCGGCCTGGGCGGTTTCTTCGGAAACAGGAGGCTTTCCTCCCAAAAATTTGTTGATCAGGTCCGGTGCCATGTCTATGACTTTTGTAACGGCATCCTGATTCTTTACATTGATCAGGCGGGTAACCCCTCCCTGAACGACCAAAACAGCGCTGGGGCTCATCTTGGCGCTCATTCCGCCTCCCCCGCTCTGCTTCTTCTTTGTCTCTTCCCCGAACGCTCCGGCTCCCATGCCGCAGGTAACATCGATCAGGGGAATGATGGTCACATCTCCCGCCTGCACCGGCTCTCCCACCACCGTTTTGCTGGTGACAAACTGCTCCAGTCCCTTGAAAAGGGTTTCCATTGTTGAGGAAAACTGATGTTCTGCCATAACTTATATCCTCTTCTCTCTCATTGATATCAATTCCGCAGTGAAGGCCTCTCCCTTACTGCCGGAGCTTTTTCAGCATACTCCATACTTCCCGGTTCCGCCGGATCCGGAATCCGATGCGAAGAAGGGTAAAAAGACGGATTCGCCCCTTCACATCCCCCTCTCCTTCCAGAACAGCCCGGTCAAAGACCGGCTGAAGGGTTAATACCCTGCCATACAGAGGATAAAAGGGGCTGACCCAGGCCAGTACCTGTCCCGTAGAGGAGGGGTCCTCAAACCCGAATACCAGGCGAAGGGTCCCCTTTTTGGGAAAAATATGTTTGAAAACCTGCTTCAGACAGTCTGCCAGAAAACGGATATTTTTTTGATTCGATTCATCCTGGAACCAGGAAAGCAGGCTGCCGGCAGTATTCTTTATGTCTCTTAGCTTATCACAAATTCCCAGGATTGAAAACTTGATTTTTTGAACTTTCTCCAAAAATCCGGTAAAAAAACGTCTGATCCTGATGAAAATTCTGTGAAAGAATCCAGGAGCCGGCTCAGGCGAAACCTGCTGACCCGAAGGGGGAAGCTCAAAAGAATCAACGGTATCTGGGGCAGGAACGGGGTCGGACAGAAGGACTTCCCTGCCATCCTCTTTTTCCGGTTCTTTCCGCTCCTTTTTCTTTTCCTTCTTTTTCCGGGGCCAGAGGGTGATTCCGAACAGTTTCAGCCTCAAATCCAGTTCCTCCTTCTGATACCTTGCGCGAAAAGAAACTGCGTGAAGCAGCCAGGAGACCTGTCCGCTGGCCTGAAGCTTGCCATGCCGGGAACCCTGAATGCGATATCGGACCGGGACGAACAGGACGCACAAAAGGACTGCCAGAACCAGCCCCAGCAGTACCAGTAGCAGAATGCCGATAATTTTTAAGATGAGCAGCAATACATGGACCATGCTATTCCCCCGCCTGTCCGGCATCCGTTTCATCCAGACGGCTCATATACTGCTCCCACCGGAAGCCGCCGGTCGTCCGGACCATATCCTCCACCATCCGCCGGACCGTTTCGGCCGCTTCCCGATCGCCCAGGGCTACCCCTAAAACAAAAGCCTTCTCCCGCTCCTGGCTGCTTAAAAGCATGACCGGATGGATTTCAAATAAATGATGCCCCATTCTGCCGGAAGTAATCACATAGACCTCCGGCAGAAATCCGTTCTTTTCAATTTTTTTCAATAATTCAGGCCCTGCAAGCTCTGCTTTCCTTCCCTTATAAAGGTGAGCCCACCATTTCATCGCCGTCCTCCTGTTCCAAGCTCTCATCCCACGCAGACTGCTCCTGGATCAGATGAATGGACACAATGGCCTCCCCATCATCCAGACAGCTTTCCAGGCTTCCGGCAACATATTCCTGCAGCTGCTCCAGGCTTCCGAAAAAGACGGGAAGGCAGGACAAGATTTTTGCCATAATCCCCCGGACCATCAAACGGGGACGTCCCTTCCAGGAAGCGGACAGCTCTTCCTCCAGACGGGAAATCCTCTCTTCCCATAAAGCCTCCGAAACCGGTGCAGTCTCCTTTTCCTTCTGCTCCAAAGGAGCAAAGGCGCTGGTGGACAGCAGTCTTCCGATTTTTCTTAAAGCATCATCCTCAAAGTCCTCATCCTGTTTTAAACTGAGAGATCTCCACTGCTCAAAGCTGGCTTCCTGTCCTCCCTCCAAAGGTTCCAGAAGCTGTCCGGCCTTCCGGTCAACCTCATCTTCCTTCAGATTTTCCTGTCCAAACAGCTCCATTGTTTCCTCCAGGGTGCCGCGAAAATCCTCCTGCTCCTGAGCCGTCATGGAGGAATGGGAAAGTCCCAGAACCAGCACATAGAGGTCGTTGGCCATACCCGTCAGCAGAAGCTGGTGGTCCGATAACCGGTCCATCTCCTCTTCTGCCCGGCAAAGGGCCTCCGAGTGTTTCGTAAAGGCTTCCAGATCCATCTTCCGGTAATCCGCCCCTTCAAACGGCCCCAGCAGACGTTTCTCCTCCTCCTGATTGGACCATTCTCCTTCCGGACGGATTAAAAATGCCTGGGAGCGGATGACTTCCAGGATGGAATCCAGACTTTCCAAGTCTCCTTCCTGGTAAACAGACAGCCCCTGGCGCAGAAGCGCAAAAAAGCGGCTGTTGGTCAGACGGATGGGCAGTTCCTCCAGGACGGTGCGGATCCGCTGGTTTACATCGCCGGATTCCGCTCCCCGGAGAATAAACTGCATCGTCCAGTTAATCCGTTTATCGGTGCTGTCAAGCTCCGGATCATCCTGAGGAACGAAGCGGGGCTCTGTCCGGTTCATGGCGTATTCGTGGAGAGCCAGGCTGTCGGCGCAGTATGTAAGATGCTCCATCTCCCGAACCATCTGGTCCCGGAAACCGCTCAGCCTTTCTTCCGTCAGGCTTCCCTGAAGAAAAAGGGACAAAAGCTCCTCAAACTGCTGAAAAAGAGCCTGATTTCCGGGGTGAAGCTCCCCGTCCCGGCGTATTTCACAAAATGTAAAATAATTCAGCAAAAGGCGGTGGTAGGCAAGACGGCAGGCCGCCGTAAACATCTGTTTCTGCCTGCTCATAACCCTGCCTCCTCTCCTGCAGCCTGTTGAGCCGCCCCATCAGAAAATTCCAGAACGCAGCGGCGGACCAGATCCAGGGCTTTCATCACCGACTGTTCCCGGATCTTTTCACGGTTGCCTTTAAACTGCCACCGCTCTGCCTTCACCTGTCCTTTGAGACAGCAGGCCATGAATACCAGCCCTACCGGCTTTTGAGGGCTGCCGCCCCCTGGGCCTGCAAGGCCCGTAATGGAAACGCATACATCCGTCCGGGCAGCCTTTGCCCCGCCTGCGGCCATTTCCCGGGCCGTCTGGGCGCTGACGGCTCCATATTCTTTTAATGTCTCCTGGCGGACTCCCAGGAGCCTCATCTTTGCTTCATTGGAGTAAGTTGCCATTCCCTGCATAAATACCTGGGAGGCGCCCGGCACATTGACCAGACGGGCAGAGACCATACCGCCGGTACAGCTCTCCGCAGTGGAGATGGTGAGCTTCTTTTCTGTCAAAAGCTTCACCAATGCCGCCTCAAAAGTTACCCCTTCCTCCTCCGTATAGATGCTCGTCCCAAAACGGCGGCGGATTTCTTCCGCCACCGGCTCCAGAAGAGCTTCTGCCGATTCATTGTCCGCTGCGCTGGCCGTCAGGCGCACATGCACCTCCCCTACCTTGGCATAAGTAGCAATGGTGGGATTGGTCTGGGCATCGATCAGATCCAGCAGGCGGCTTTCCACCTGGCTTTCCCCGTGGCCGCAGATTTTCATGGTTTTGGAAAGCAGCACGCAGCTGCGCAGCTTCTGAAGATAAGGCATCACCTGCTCCTCAAACAGCGGATAGAGCTCTCCCGGAGGGCCCGGAAGAAGGATGGCGGTTTTTCCGTTCTTTTCCACGATCAGGCCGGGAGCCATGCCGTTGTGATTATCCAGGACCAGGGCCCCTTCCGGCACCGTGGTCATCTTCCAGTTATTTTGGGGGATCTCCCGGTAAATATTGTTCCGGAAGTAAGCCTCGATCAGAGCTTTTGTGTGGGCGTCCTCCACCAGAGGAACCCCCATCACCGCCGCGCAGGCCTCTTTGGTCAGGTCATCCTCCGTAGGCCCCAGGCCGCCGGTGAGAATCACCAGATCGGACCGGTCCAGAGCCGTCCGGATCACCGACTGCAGCCGCCCGAAATTGTCCCCTACCGTGACCTGAAAATACATATTGAACCCCAGCATGGCGCATTTCTCCGCCAGATACCGGGCATTGCTGTTTAAAATGTTTCCCATGAGGATTTCTGTTCCCACGGAAATCAGTTCCACCGTCATCCTAGATGCTCCCTTCTGTCAGTACCTTATGATTCTTCGCAATATAATCCACCAGGGAAACCACCGTCAGGATCACTGCGATCCCAAGCACGATCTGGCTGAGCAGCTCTAACGGCTCCAGATCCAGGATCAGCAGGATTACCGCCGCCATCTGAAATACCGTTTTAAATTTCCCCCAGTAGCTGGCGGCAATGACCACTCCATTGTCGGAAGCTACCAGACGGAAACCGCTGATGATAAATTCCCGGCTGATGATGATAATGACCACCCAGGCCGGCAGCTGTTCCAGCTCGATCAGGCAGATGAGGGCCGAGCAGACCAAGAGCTTGTCCGCCAGAGGGTCCATAAATTTGCCGAAATTCGTTACCAGATTGTATTTCCGGGCGATTTTTCCATCCAGCATATCCGTCAGGCTGGCTGCGATGAAGATTACATCCGCCAGGATCCGCATAGAATGGCTGGCCCCCTCATCATAAAGCAGGGCCGCCACAAAAAAGGGAATCATACATACGCGCAAAATTGTCAGCTTATTGGGCAGATTCATCGTAAATCTCTCCTATCAGATCATAGTCGGCGGCTCCCGTCACCTTAACACGGACAAAGTCACCGCTCATCAGCTCCTCCCCGGTATTGACGAAAATCAATCCGTCCACCCCGGGGGCATCCATATAGGTGCGGCCCACATAGGCGGGCTCGTCCACCACCTTACCCTCAATCAGAACGGTCAGCACTCTTCCAACCATGGCTTCGGATTTCTCAAAGGCGATCTCCTGCTGAAGCTCCATGATCTCATCCCGCCGCTTTTCCTTGATTTCCTGGGGGATCTGGTCCGGGAAGGAAAAGGCGGGCGTATCTTCCTCCGCTGAGTAGGGGAACACTCCCAGACGGTCAAATTCCATCTGATCCACAAATTCCATCAGGGTTTCATGGTCCTCTTCCGTTTCACCCGGAAAACCGGAGATCAGGGTGGTCCTCAGGACGATATCTGGAATCCGCTCCCGCAGTTTTTCCACCATCCGGCGCAGCTGCTCCTGGTTGGTCCGGCGTCCCATGCGCTTTAGGATGGAATCGCTGGCATGCTGGATGGGAATATCCAGGTAATGGCAGACCTTCTCCTGACTGCGGATGGTCTCGATCAGCTCATCGGTGATCTCCTCCGGGTAGCAGTATTGAATCCGGATCCAGTAAATTCCCGGAATCTGGGCCAGCCGTTCCAGAAGCTGAGGCAGGGATTTCTTCCCATACAGATCCACCCCGTAAAGGGTGGTCTCCTGGGCCACTAAGATCAGCTCCTTCACCCCCTGACGGGCCAGCTCCTCTGCTTCCCGAACCAGGTCTTCCATAGGAACGCTGCGGTACGGGCCCCTCAGATAGGGAATAATACAATAAGTACATCGCTTATCGCAGCCCTCGGCAATTTTCAGATAGGCGTAGTGGCCGCCTGTGGTGAGGATCCGCGGCTTCCCGGTACCGGACAGCTCATCCAGACTGTGAAAGCAGGTTACATGGGTCTCCTTCTTTTCTTCCAGCAGTTCCTTTACCACTGGAACAATTTCCTCCCAGGAGGTAGTTCCCAAAACGGCGTCCACCTCAGGGATCTCCTCTAAAATTTCTTTCTGATACCGCTGGGCCAGACATCCGGTTACGATCAGGGCCCTGGCAGAGCCTGTTTCCTTGAAGCGTGCCATCTCCAGAATGGTATTGACGCTCTCCTCTTTGGCATCTCCGATAAAGCAGCAGGTGTTGACTAAGATCACATCCGCCTGGCTTTCATCATCTGTAAAACGGTAGCCCTCCTGTTCCAGAAGTCCCAGCATCTTTTCCGTGTCCACCAGGTTCTTATCACAGCCCAGGGAAGCACAGAATATTTGAATATTCGACATAAAACACTCCTATATATAGATAAGCCGTCCATAACAGACGGCTTATGAATGATTGAAAATCCTATTACTTCTCTTCTTCCTCGGCTGTCTCCTCTTCCGGAAGGATTTTCACCTTCTGCTGATACAGCTCGTCAATGGCAATGGACAGAGGCTTTTTGCCGGCAGCTCCGGAGACCAGAGGCTCCGCTCCGTCAATCAACTGTCTTGCTCTCTTGGAAGCCGCGATCACGATGGAATAACGGCTCTGAACGACCGGATGCTCTCCGGCTTCCACGTCGCTGTTCACTACATTAATCAAATCTGTGTATGATGGATGTAACATTTACATTCCCCTTTCTTACTATTGAGAGCAACCGTTCAGAACGGCTGCAATTCAGTTAAGTTTCATCCGAACGGTTACGTTCAGTCATCCAAATGGTAGAGCTCATCCCGGATCTGATTTAAGAAATCCAGGTGATAGCCTGTTCTCAGGTGCTGAAGCTGGATCAGACTGTGCATCTGCTGCACACACCGGTCGATCTCATCGTTGACCAGAAGATAATCGTAAGCTTCCATGCCATTGGCTTCCTCCGCCGCACGGTGGAGCCGGGCATTGATCACCTCCAGGGTTTCCGTTCCGCGCCCTACCAGTCTGCGCTTTAATTCCTGCGCACTGGGCGGCGTCACAAAAAGAAGCAGGGCATCCGGGAAACGCTTTTTCACCTTCAGTGCTCCCTGAATTTCAATTTCCAGGATCACATCTTTTCCCTTCTCCAGCTGCTGCTCTACGTAATCCTTGGGCGTACCGTAGTAGTGATTGACATACTGAGCGTATTCAATCAGCTGGTTATCGGAAATCATCTGCTGAAAGTGTTCCCTGGATACAAAAAAGTATTCTCTTCCGTGCTGCTCACCTTCCCTTGGGGAACGGGTGGTTGCTGAAATCGACAGGGAATAATTGTCATACCGGCTTAACAGCTCCTTCATCAACGTTCCTTTTCCGGCGCCTGAAAATCCGGATACAACTACTAATATTCCATGTTGGCTCATGGTTCCTCTCCCATCTGTTATCAATGTTCTATCAATTTTACTCAAGATTCTGGATCTGCTCCCGGACCTTCTCAATCTCCGTCTTCAGGGCGATCGCCGTGTCAGCGATGGCTACGTCCGTGGACTTGGAAAGAATGGTATTGGCCTCACGGTTCATCTCCTGGGCAATGAAATCCAGTTTTCGTCCTACGCTTTCACCCTTCATGAGCTCTGCTCTGGTTGCATTGATGTGGCTTCTCAGCCGGACCATCTCCTCATCTACACAAATCTTATCTGCATAGATGATGACCTCAGCGGCAATCCGGTTGTCATCAATAGCGGCTGTTGCAAGCAGCTCTTTGACCTTATCCTCCAGCCGGCTCCGGTATTCCTTCAAAATCTCCGGAGAGCGCTCCTCAATGAAGTCTACCAGGGTGCTCATATAATCCAGTTTGCCCAGAAGGTCAGTCTTCAGCTGCTCTCCCTCCAGCTCCCGGGACTGAACAAAGCTGCCGGCCGCTTCTTTTAAGGCATCGGACAGCAGCTCCCACAGGTGCTCCTCATCATCCGGAACCTGCTCCATGGTCAGGACCTCCGGAAACTGTGCCAGACGGGAAACCGTAATATCATTGGGAATCCCGAACTCCTGGGCCATCTTCCGGCAGTAATCCATATACTCCGCAGCCATGGAGGGGTTGTACTTCAGACAAAGGTTCCCTTCCGTGTAGTCCTCATAATTGATGTAGACATCCACTTTGCCCCGCTGTATGTAGGTCTTTAACAGAGTCCGGATGGCCGCCTCAAAATAATTAAACTTCTTCGGCATCCGAAGTCCCAGGTCCAGATATCGGTGGTTGACGGCTTTGATTTCCACGGATATCTTGTATTCACTGGTCACCCGCTCACAGCGGCCGAACCCTGTCATGCTCTTTAACATAGTCGAATTCTCTCTTTCTGCCCTTAATCCATAGTCAGTAAATATTATAGTTCATACCGGGGGGCAAGTCAAGGAACTATTTGCCAACCATATATTTTTGCTATATAATAAACAGGTATTAATTTTGAACGAGAAAGGAAAATGCGAATGGAAACTTCAAAAGTTTATTTTACCGATTTTCACACCATTGCCTTCGGCGACGGCCTTCCCACCAAGCTTCAGAAGCTGATCCGCAAAGCCGGGATCGGAGATATTGATATGGACGGCAAATTTGTGGCTATCAAGATGCATTTTGGAGAACTGGGAAACATCAGCTTCCTGCGTCCCAATTACGCCAGAGCGGTGGTGGATGTGGTAAAGGAGCTGGGCGGCAAGCCTTTCCTTACAGACTGCAATACCATGTATCCCGGAAGCCGCAAAAACGCGCTGGAGCATCTGGAATGTGCCTGGCAGAACGGCTTCACCCCTCTCACCGTAGGATGTCCCATCCTGATCGGAGACGGATTAAAGGGCACCGATGACGTGGCGGTTCCGGTCAATGGCGGCGAATATGTAAAGGAGGCCAAAATCGGCCGGGCCATCATGGATGCGGATGTATTTATCAGCTTGACCCATTTTAAGGGACATGAAATGACCGGATTCGGCGGAACCATCAAAAATATCGGTATGGGATGCGGCTCCAGAGCAGGAAAGACGGACCAGCACAGCAGCGGAAAGCCCCATATCATTCAGGAACAGTGCCGCGGCTGCAGAAAATGTCAGAAGGAATGCGCAAACAACGGCCTGGTATTTGATGAGGCTGCAAAGAAGATGCATGTGGACCAGGAGAACTGCGTAGGCTGCGGCCGCTGTCTGGGAGCCTGCAACTTCGATGCCATTGCGTTTGACAACGATGCCGCCAACGAGCTTTTAAACTGCCGCATGGCAGAGTACACCAAGGCCGTGGTGGACGGACGGCCAAACTTCCATATTTCCCTGGTAGTGGACGTATCTCCCAACTGCGACTGCCACGGTGAGAACGATGTTCCCATTCTGCCCAATATCGGCATGTTTGCTTCCTTCGACCCCCTGGCCCTGGACCAGGCCTGCGTAGATGCATGTCTTGCCGCTGCTCCCATTCCCGGAAGCCAGCTGGCCCGGAATATGGCCGCTCCCGGATTTGTGGACCATCACGACCATTTCCGCAATTCCACACCGGAATCCGAGTGGAGAAGCTGTCTGGAGCATGCAGAAAAAATTGGCCTGGGAAGCCGCAAGTATGAATTGATTACTATGAAATAAGACAGGAGTTCAATTTTATTATGGCATTTGACGGAATTACAATGGCAAATCTGGCCTGGGAATTTGCGCAGTCCCTGGAAGGCGGGCGTATCCAGAAAATCGCCCAGCCGGAGAAGGACGAGCTGATTCTGACCATCAAGGGAAACCGGAGAACGATTCGGCTGCAGATTTCTGCCAGCGCCAGCCTTCCGCTGATTTATGAAGCCAGCCAGAACAAACCCAGCCCTCTGACCGCCCCCAGCTTCTGCATGCTGCTGCGCAAACACATCGGCAGCGCCAAGATCCTGGAAGTCCGCCAGCCGGGGCTGGAGCGGATTATAGAACTGGGTTTGGAACATCTGGACGAGATGGGGGACGTCTGCCGCAAACGGCTGATCGTGGAGCTGATGGGAAAGCACAGCAACATTATCTTCTGCCAGGAGGACGGAACCATCATCGACAGCATCAAGCGGGTTTCCGCCCAGGTCAGCTCGGTCCGTGAGGTTCTTCCGGGAAGAACTTATTTTATTCCCCATACGATGGAAAAAGGAGACCCTCTGACCGTAACCCAGGAGGAATTTGAACGGCTGGTGCGGGAGGCGCCCATGAAGCTTCAGAAGGCCCTCTACAACCGTCTTACAGGAATCAGTCCCATCATGGCGGAGGAGTTCTGCCATCTGGCCTCCATCGACGGAGACCGGACCGGCAGCGATTTGAGCTCTGCGGAGATGACCCATCTTTACCACACCATTTCTCTGGTGATGGAGGATGTGAAAGAAGGGCGTTTTTCTCCCAATATTATCTACCGCGGGCAGGAGCCGGTGGAATTTTCCGCCCTTCCCCTGACCTGCTACGAATCGGGTCCGGACGGTATTTTTACTTCCAGATCCTTTGATTCCATGAGCAGCCTTCTGGAGACTTACTACTCTTCCAGGGAATCGATCACACGGATCCGCCAAAAATCTTCGGACCTGCGGCGGATCGTCTCCAATGCCCTGGAGCGCAACTATAAGAAATATGACCTGCAGCTAAAACAGCTGAAGGACACAGAAAAACGGGACAAGTACCGCGTTTACGGAGAACTGTTAAATACCTACGGCTACGAGCTGACCGGAGGCGAGAAGCAGCTGCGCTGCACGAATTATTATACAGGGGAGGAGATCACCATTCCCCTGGACGAAACGCTCACCGCCCAGGAAAACGCAAAGAAATATTTCGACCGGTACGGAAAACTAAAACGCACGTTTGAGGCCCTGTCTGAGCTGACCGGACAGACAAAGAGCGAGATCGACCACCTGGAATCCATCAGCGCGGCCCTGGATATTGCGGAAAGCGAAAACGATCTGGTTCAGATCAAAGAAGAACTGATGGAATACGGATATGCTAAGAAGCGCAAATCCGGGGACAAGAAGCCCAAAATTACCAGCAAGCCGTTCCATTATATTTCCTCCGATGGTTTTCAGATCTATGTGGGAAAAAACAATTACCAGAACGAGGAGCTGACCTTCAAGGTGGCAAACGGAAACGACTGGTGGTTCCACGCCAAGGGGATCCCCGGCTCCCATGTCATATTAAAAACAGGGGGGCAGACGGATATTCCCGACCGGGCTTTTGAGGAAGCAGGCGCCCTGGCGGCCTACTACTCCAAGGGACGGGAAAACGAGAAAGTGGAAGTGGATTACATTCAGAGAAAATTCATCAAGAAGGTGGCAGGAGCCGCTCCGGGTTTTGTCATCTATCATTCCAATTACTCGCTCATGGCCATTCCGGGCTGCGGGCTGAAGCAGGCGGATTCCTGACAGCAGGCGCATAGCGCCTGCCATGGCGCCTGCTGCAAAAACAAAAAGGACCAGCAGATTTATCTTCCAATGAGATGATCCGCCGGTCCTTTTAACAATTTGTTCCGCCTGAAACTAAACCCTATGGATTAGTTGTACTTGCGCTTACGAGCGGCTTCAGACTTTTTCTTACGTCTGACGCTGGGCTTCTCGTAATGCTCTCTTTTACGAATTTCCTGCTGAATGCCAGCCTTTGCACAGTTTCTTTTGAATCTGCGCAATGCGCTGTCCAGACTCTCGTTATCTTTAACAATTACGTTTGACATCGCTCACACCTAACCTCCCTCCAGTTGTGTAATTGTGCATAATACAACTGTTTGGGTATTCTTAGCACTGCTATGATTATATCATAAAATCAGTATACGTCAAGAATATTTTCGCAAATAAACCGAATTTTCTTTCTGAGTATGTAATCGTTCAGGCGGCGGGTATCTTCCTGCCCGTCCAAAGAACGGACAGGAAGCATCGAATGCAGGACTTTCCTAGCGGGAGGGGAACTTTTCTACAATGGTACCGGAACGGTAAGCGTTCAGAAGGATTTCCAGGTCATGGATCTTCTCCCTCATTTCTCTGCCGGCGTCCGTATCTCCCACCAGTTTCCGGTCCGCCACGCGTTTTACCACAATGCTGTCCGAGTGGATATCACTGCCCTTCTCAATGGCCGCCTCTGTGGATTCAAAGGGGTCGTGAGCCGCCAGAATCAGCCCGTAGGAATTGTAGATCAGGGTATATCCTGCAATGCCGGTCTGCCGCTGATAGGCCTTGGAAAAGCCTCCATCGATGATCAGTACCTTTCCGCCGCATTTGACCGGGCTCTCGCCGTTTTTCCGCTTTACCGGCACATGGCCGTTGATAATATGGCCTTCCACCGTGGAAAGGCCGAATTCCTGGAGGATTCGGTCCACAACGGTTTCATTTTCCAGCAGGCGGTAGTAGGAATTTTTCCGCTCCTTGTGGGCCTCGGTATCATCCAGGAAATACCGCTCAAAGGTGGCCATCTTATTTTTTCCAAATAGGGGAGAATCGGGATGGCACCAGATGTACCACATCGTATCCTTGCCTCTCTCCCGCTCCTCACTGTTGATGGCCACGAAGCCTTTTCGGATCAGGCTGTCCAGGATTTCATAAAGGTCCTTGCCCCGGTAGCTCTTTCCCCAGAGCTTTACCTCCTTAAAGCTTCCGTCCTCGTTTAAAGGCATACAGCCGTGGTAAAGCAGATTGCCGTTGTAGACTTTGTACAGGCTGCCTTTTGCAAGAAGGAAACGCATATGCTGCTGAAGCTTCTCGCAGTTCAGGAATGCCTTTTCCAGCCGGTCCATGATCTCGTTCTCCTCAGGCGTCAGGGCATAGGGGTCCTTTGGGTCTACGGTCGGGAAGTTGGTATCCAGAAGCATGTATTCCTTCTCTCCCACCCTCAGCACGCCTTTTTCCAGATCCAGGCAGTGAAGCAGATTCCGGGACTCCATATGAAATTCCGGATATTTTTTGATCAGCTGCCCTTCGACCTTAAACTGGATAATGGAGATGGCCTTGTGCATCTTCCGGTTCATGTCCTCCTCATTGGGCTTTCCGTGATTGCCGCCTTTTAAGCGAAAACACTCGCAGGGGTCGCTGCCGTAAGTCTCCATCGCATAGCTGGCCAAAGGCAGCAGGTTGATGCCGTAGCCATCCTCCAGAATGTCCAGATTCCCGTATCGGGCACAGATGCGGATTACATTGGCTATACAGCCCCACTGTCCGGCTGCCGCCCCCATCCAGAGGATATCATGGTTTCCCCACTGGATATCCAGGGAGTGGTAGGTCATGAGCTTGTCCATAATGATGTGGGGACCAGGACCGCGGTCATAGATATCTCCCAGGATATGCAGATGGTCAATGGTCAGCCTCTGGATCAGTTCGCACATGGCCACAATACACTCCTGAGCCCGCCCCACCTGTATAATGGTCCGGACAATGGCATTGTAATAGGATTCCTTGTCCCTGCCGTCCCCGCTGACGGTGATCAGTTCCTCGATCACATAGGCAAATTCCTGGGGAAGAGCCTTGCGCACCTTGGAGCGGGTATATTTGCTGGATGCCCCCTTGCAGATCTCGATCAGGCGGTACAGGGTTACCTTGTACCAGTCCTCCCGGTTCTCTACGGTTTTCAAAATCCTGGCCATTTTTTCTCTGGGATAATAGATCAGCGTGGCCAGTGACTGCTTATCTTCATTGCTCAGCGTATTTCCAAAAACCTCGTTCACTTTGCGTTTCACCGCACCGGAGCCATTTTTCAGAACATGAGTAAAGGCTTCGTATTCTCCGTGGATATCCGTCAGAAAATGCTCCGTTCCTTTCGGCAGATTCAAAATCGCCTCCAGATTAATTACTTCCGTTGAAGCAGCCCCAATGGTGGGGTAGAGTTCCGCCAGCCGCTCCAAATACCTGGTTTCCAGACTTTTCAATACCTTATCCTCCTCTGTTTCAATACATTCCATTATATCGAAAACAAAAGTGTACGTCAATCCATTGCCCTTCTTGAATTCATACAAAAAGGCTAATGCATCGAAAATTTTTCGTTTTATCAATGCAATAGCCTTTATCGTCTGTTAGTTTTAAACTTTTCATTGACTGGATGCAGCACTAACATGTTCTGTTTACCCCAACCAGGCCCCATTCTCTCCTACTACGTATCCGTCTGGTGTTGTGGTATCTGTCAGCAACGCTCCGTTCTCCGATATTTGTATCGTCCACTTTCCTTGATCCACTCTCCCTGGGCAATGGTCGGCGAAAGAATCTGTGCCTCTTCTTGGTCATAGGAGGCTAGGATTACGATAATAGAAGACGTTCCTTAAAAATAGCAATATATAAAAAGATAGGAAACAAGTCCAAACTACAGACTCATTTCCTATCTCGATCACTTCAGCTTATTCCTCGGTGTAGTTCTCGATATCCACATCTGCAACCTCGTCGTCAGCTTCGTGCTGTCCGCCGTTCTGCATAGCCTTGATGCTCAGGCTGATCTTGTGGTCCTCTCCGTTGAAATCTACAACCTTTGCCTCGATTTCCTGACCGATCTTCAGTACATCGGAGGGCTTATCTACATGCTCTCTGGCAATCTGAGAAACGTGCAGCAGAGCGTCAACGCCCGGCTCCAGCTCTACGAAAGCGCCAAAATCCGTCATGCGGGCAACGCGGCCGGTTACGATATTTCCGGTTGCATACTTCTCAGCGGCGTGTACCCAGGGATTTGCCTCCGGGAACTTCAGGCTCAGGGCAATCTTCTCACCCTGGATGTCCTTAACCAGAACCTTCAGATGCTCACCGGTCTTAAATACCTTCTTGGGATTCTCCACACGGCCCCAGCTCATCTCGGAAATGTGCAGCAGACCATCCGCTCCGCCCAGGTCAATAAATGCGCCGAAGTCGGTTACATTCTTCACTACGCCCTCAACCACATCGCCGGGCTGGATTCTTGCAAAGAGCTCCTCTTTCATCTTGGCCTTCTTTGCAACCAGCAGCTGCTTTCTGTCGCCGATAATTCTTCTTCTCTTGGGATTGAACTCGGTAATTACAAATTCAATGTCCTGTCCTGCATACTTGGAGAGATCCTTCTCATAAGTATCAGAAACAAGGCTGGCGGGAATAAATACCCGGGCGCCCTCTACTTCTACGCTTAATCCGCCGTCCAGAACCTGGGTTACCTTTGCGGTCAGAACCTCCTGGTTCTCGAAAGCTTCCTCCAGACGGCGATTGCCTCTGTCAGCAGCCATCCGCTTGTAGGAAAGGGAAACCATGCCAACGCCATCGTTCAGCTTGATCACCTTTGCCTCCATCTCGTCACCCACCTGAACCTTGGTGGTCAAATCCACATTATTGTCATTGCTGTACTCATCCCGGGTGATCACGCCCTCAGACTTGTTTCCAGCGATGCTCAAGATGATCTCATCTTTGCTCACTTCGATGACCTGCCCGGTAACTATCTCTCCTGTACGAATTGGTTTAGTGGATTCCTCTTCTTCCTTTAATAACTCTGCAAAACTCTGCTCTGCCATTCTGGTATGAACCTCCTCAATGATCTTTTTTGGGGTGGATGCCCCAGCTGTAATACCTACGCTGCGCACAGAAGATACACTATCAGGATCTAAGTCGCCGAGAGTCTGAATGTAAAAGGTATTTTTACATTCCTTGAGACAAATCTCGTAAAGCTTCTGGGTGTTGGAAGAATTCTTCCCGCCAATGACGATCATGGCCTCCACCTGCGAAGCGATACGGGCCGCCTCCACCTGTCTTTCCTGTGTTGCATTGCAAATCGTATTTAAAACACTACTATCATAACCCTTTTTTAAAATTTTTTCAACTAATTCTTTAAATTTGTTGTAATTAAATGTCGTTTGGGACACGATACAGAGCTTTTGGCCCTCCGAAAGGCTCAAATTTTCCAATTGTGTCTCGTTTTCGATTACAATTGTGTCCCGGTTGCCCCAGCCGCGGATCCCTTCTACCTCCGGATGGCTGGGATTTCCAATAATGATCACCGCCTCCCCGGCCCTGGAGTGCTCCTCCACGATCCGGTGGATCTTCTTCACAAAGGGGCAGGTGGCATCTACAATGCGGATCTTCCGCTCCTTCAGCAGCTCATAGATTGCCTTGCTGACGCCGTGGGAGCGGATGATCACTGTCCCCTCCCCCTCCGGAAGCTCCTTCAGCTCTTCTGGCGTATTCAGAACCTGCACGCCTCTTTCTTCCAGATCCCGCACCACCTCTTCATTGTGGATAATAGGACCATAAGTATAAATAGGGCCATCGGTTTTGCCTTCCTTTTGAAGCTGGATCTGATCATAAACCTCGTTGACCGCCCGCTCCACTCCAAAACAGAATCCTGCGGTTTTGGCCACAACGACTTCACGTTTCCCTGAATTCCGGTCCATCATGCCTCCCTCAGCCCCTTGTTCTCAGCCTCCCGGATGATCGCGCTGATGACCTCCTCAATGGTCATGGCGGAGCTGTCAATCAGAACGGCATCCGGTGCCTGGCGCAGCGGAGAGAGCTCCCGGTTCATGTCCTGTTCATCTCTGGCCTGGATATCTTTCTCAATCTCCTTTAGGCTGCAGGAAATGCCCTTTCCCTGAAGTTCCTTGAAACGCCGCATAGCCCGAACCCGGACCGAGGCGGTAAGATAGATTTTGACCGGAGCATCGGGAAGAACGCAGGTGCCGATATCCCGTCCGTCCATAATGACATTTTCACGGGCGGCCAGTTCTTTCTGAAGCTGAACCAGCTTTTCCCGGACCGGAACATAGACCGAGGTGGCGGAAGCCATGTTTCCCACCTCCTCAGTTCGAATCAGGCCGGTCACATTCTCTCCGTTTAAAATGACCTGCTGGGCGCCGTCCTCATAGGCCAGGGAAATCTGCGCCTGGGTGCAGGCTGCTTCCACTGCCTGCTGATCTTTCGGGTCCAGCCCCTGGCGGAGAAGAAATAAGGCCATTGCCCGGTACATGGCCCCGGTGTCCACATAGATGAATCCAAGACGTCTCGCTGTCTCCCTGGCAATCGTGCTTTTTCCCGCTCCGGCGGGGCCGTCAATGGCAATGTTAAAATGTTTCATGCTTTTAAAATCTCCTATATTTGCTGCACTTATTCTAAATTCAGAGAATAGCGGCAGTATTTCTGTCATTCAGCAGCTGTTCCGGATATTGGCTTTCCTCCGTTCCAAACTGTTATCCATATTATATCGGAATCCAGCCGGATGCGCAATCAGGTTTTTTCCAAAGCTCTTGTGCTGCCTTGCCGGTTGACGGTAAAGATCCCAAGGGAAACCAGAATAAGGGCAATCACGGCCCGTATTCCCAAATCGCTGCTCCGTTCTCCTAAGATAACAGCAGAGAGGAGCACGCCAAATATCGGGTTCATGAATCCATAGACTGACACCCTGGAAACGGGATTATATTTCAACAGTATCGCCCAAAGGGCGTAGGCTACCGTAGATACCAGGCTAAGATAGATCAGGATTGCAGCCCCTTCCGGACTGAAATGCTGCAGTCTCCCCCCTAGAGCAGCACCGCAGAGGATCATGACCAGACCACCCAGGAGGAACTGATATCCGCTCAGGATCAAAGGATTCTCCCTGGCAGAAAAATCCTTTACCAGAATAGAGGATACAGAATAAGAAAGAGCTGACAGCAGAATAAAACCTTCCCCATTCCATTTCATGCCGTCCGTCAGTCCTCCCTGATTCCAGTTGATCAGGATAACTCCGCCGAACCCCAGAACGCAGCCCAGCAGCTTCTTGGCAGTTATCCGTTCCTGACGGAACAGAAAACAGGCCAGCAGTATCGTCCAGAACACCTGGGAGCCGGTAATGATCGATGCCTTGACGCCGGAAGTGTGAGCCAGCCCTATATAGTAAAAGAGATATTGGAGCACCGTCTGAAAGATACTGAGCAATATTATCATTTTCCAGGAGCCTTTCTGAGGCCGTGCCGGTCTCCTTTCCAAAACGGACGTTCCTGCCACGGTCAACAGCCCCGCCATGGTAAAGCGAAGTCCTGCAAACAAGATCTGCGTATAGACATCCTCCGCCGGAATCTGAAGGATGCGGTAGCTGGTCTTGATCCCAGGTGCCGCGCTCCCCCACAGTGCACAGCAAAGGCAGGCGATCAAAGCTACCGCCCATGGCAGACTGAGAAGTCTGTGATTCTGTTTCATCTTCTGCATATTCCTCCATTTCTGCATTTTCCACACTTTTTTATCATGACACAAGATTTGCCAAAAGGCAAGTTTTTGAGAAAAGATAAAAAGGGGTTTTAAGATTTCCAAATTTGATATATACTGTAGTTCAGGCCTTTCACGGCCCAGTACATCAGGACGAAAGGATTTTCAAATACAATGTCTTTTTTCAGCAATCTCGGTCAGGGGATCGTCTCCCTGATCGAAGCCATGTACAATCTTCTCTGGGGAGACTTGATCTCCATCCCCCTTCCGGGCGGAAGCACGTTAGGTCTTTCCGTTCTGGTCATTCTTTTAATTCCGTCCGGAATTTATTTCACCCTCCGGACCCGTTTTCTGCCCTTCCGGCTGTTTCCCGAGATGCTCCGTGTAACAGCTGAAAGCCGCAGTGCGGACGGCCAGGCAGGCTCAATCTCCGGTGTTCAGGCTCTGATCGTTTCCACTGCAACCAGAGTAGGCATGGGAAACCTGGTCGGCGTGGTTGCGGCGATTTCAGCCGGAGGGGCGGGAGCGGTCTTCTGGATGTGGCTTATCGCGCTTTTAGGCTCCTCCACCGCCTTCATTGAAGCTACCCTGGCGCAGCTGTACAAGGAGAAGGATCCTCTGTATGGGGGATACCGGGGCGGCCCTGCCTATTATCTCCATCACCTGTTCGCCGGAAAGAAGTCCCCTGGAAAGCGCTCTCTTATAGCAGCCCTGTTTGCTCTTTCCGGCCTGATCTGCTGGTGCGGCATCAGTCAGGTCATCGGCAACTCCGTCTCCTCCGCCTTCCAGAACGCCTTTCATATTCCGCCCCTCTATACGACGGTGGCGCTGGTGATCCTTGCTGCGGTCATTGTCCTGCGCAAGCATGCCACGGTGAAGGTGCTGGATATTATGGTTCCGGTAATGGCGGCCCTCTATTTCTTTATTACACTGTATATTATCATAAGAAACGCGGGGATGCTCCCCCAGGTTTTTGCCCGGATCTTTGAGGAGGCCTTCGGACTGCGCCAGGCAGTCAGCGGAGGAATCGGGGCTGTCATCATGAACGGAGCCAAGCGGGGGCTCTTTTCCAACGAGGCGGGAAGCGGTTCCGCTCCCTGCGCTGCCGCTGCCGCCGATGTCAGTCATCCGGTAAAAGCGGGCCTTCTTCAGTCCCTGGGCGTTTTCATCGACACTCTGGTCATCTGCAGCTGCACCGCTTTTATCATGCTGCTGACCCCCGCCGGTCATCTGGACGGCATGGAGGGAATGGACCTGCTGCAGGAAGCCATGAATTATCATTTTGGTTCCTTCGGCACCGTATTTATTGCCGTGATTCTCTGGCTGTTCAGTTTCTCAACATTTATCGGCATCCTGTTTTACGCAAGGTCAAACATTGCCTATCTGTTTGGAGACAATTGGCTGTCCCAGACCTTGTACAAGATTCTGGCGCTGGTTATGCTCTTCATCGGAGGACTGGCAGCATACACCTTCGTCTGGGATCTGGGCGACCTGGGTGTCGGGCTGATGACGATTTTTAATATGATCGCCCTGTTTCCCATGGCCGGCGAGGCCCTGGAAGCCCTGGAGGACTACGACCGAAAAAAGCAAAATCTTTAAGGAGCGCAAGAAAAGCGATGGATACCATACGGAAATTTATCAGATATTATAAACCTTATCAGGCTGTATTCTACCTGGACCTGGTGTGCGCAGCTCTCATCAGCCTGGTGGACTTAGCTTATCCCCAGATTCTCAGGACTTTGACAAAGACCCTCTTTACCGGCAGCAGTCAGGCCATTTTAAGGGCCCTTCCGGTAATCGGAGCGGGCATGCTGGCCATGTATGCGGTTCAGGCTCTGTGCAAGTACTATGTCAGCTACCAGGGCCACATGATGGGCGCCCATATGGAGCGGGATATGCGCCAGCAGCTGTTTGACCACTATGAAAAGCTGTCCTTCTCCTACTATGACAACAATAATTCCGGCCAGATGATGAGCAAACTGGTTTCCGACCTGTTTGATATTGCGGAATTTGCCCATCACGGACCGGAGAATCTGTTTATCTCCCTGATCAAGATCATCGGCTCCTTCGTTTTTCTCTTCTTGATTAACTGGAGACTGGCGGTGCCGCTGATGATCCTGGTGCTGTTTATGATCGTGTTCTCCGCCCGTCAGAACAAGCGGATGCAGGCTACCTTTATGGACAACCGCCGGAAAATCGGGGATGTAAACGCCAGCCTCCAGGATACCCTGGCCGGAATCCGGGTGGTCCAGTCTTTTGCCAATGAGGATGTGGAGCGGAAGAAATTCCGCAAAAGCAACGAAGGCTTTCTGCAGTCCAAGGACAACAACTACCGCTGCATGGGAACCTTTATGGGCAGCAACCTGTTCTTTCAGGGTCTCATGTATCTGGTAACTGTCGTCTACGGCGGCTGGCTCATCGCCCATGGACAGATGGCGGTGGAGGATTTGGCCATGTACGCTCTGTACATTGGCATTTTTATCAGCCCCATTCAGATCCTGGTGGAACTGGCAGAGATGATGCAGAAAGGGCTTTCCGGCTTCAAGCGTTTCGAGGCCATGATGGAGACGGAGCCCCAGATCGTGGACGCACCGGATGCGGTGGAACTGACCGATGTAAAAGGTCATGTCACCTATGAGGATGTCAGTTTCCAGTACAATGATGAGGAGGAAGTGCTGCGCCACGTATCCTTCGACATTCCTGCCGGGCGTTCGATTGCCCTGGTAGGCCCATCCGGAGGCGGAAAGACTACCATCTGCTCTCTTCTGCCCCGTTTTTACGATGTGACAGACGGAAGAATCCTCATTGACGGAAAGGACGTCAGCAAGGTAACCTTGAAAAGCCTGCGGACCATGATTGGAATTGTCCAGCAGGATGTGTACCTGTTCTGCGGAACGGTGAAGGAGAATATCGGCTACGGCAAGCCGGGAGCTTCCATGGAGGAGATCATCGAGGCAGCGAAAAAGGCCAATATCCATGACTTCATCATGAGCCTTCCCGACGGCTACAACACCTTTGTGGGCGAGCGGGGAACCCGGCTGTCCGGCGGACAGAAGCAGCGTATTTCCATTGCCAGAGTCTTTTTAAAGAATCCGCCCATTCTGATTCTGGATGAGGCTACCTCCGCCCTGGACAACGAGAGCGAGCGCCATATCCAGATGAGCCTGGAAAAACTGTCAAAGGACAGAACCACCATCACCATCGCCCACCGTCTTTCCACCATCCGAAACGCCGATGAGATCATCGTCATCAACAACGAGGGCATCGCGGAGCGGGGAACTCACAGAGAACTGATGGCAAAAGGCGGGATTTACGCCCACTATTATCAGATGCAGTTTGAAGGACTTGAGACAGAGAAACAGCCGGCAGATTAAGCCGGCTGTTTTCAGGTTACCCCACTGCTTCGAAGTTGCTTATAATCTTTACGATGCCGGTCAACTCTTCCTCTGTCATCTGTGCACCCGTGGGATTATTGGGATTGTTGATGCAGATCATGCGGGTATGTTCCGTCACAAGCTCCTTCAGTGCCTGCAGCTCCACATGATACCCATTCTCCGCAGTTAGGTTCAGAATCTTTACCTTTGCTCCGAGGGATTCCGGGATAGAATATAGCTGCTGATAGGTAGGCATGATGCTGATCACTTCGTCCCCCGGCTCGATCAGGGAATAGAATACATGATGGTTTGCACCTGCCGCACCGTGTGTCGGCACAATATTTTCTGTTTTCAATGTGCGGTACAAGCCGCATACGCCCTGACGAAATTCCGGTGTACCTTCAATGTCTCCGTATGTAAGCCGTTTTTTGCGAAAATTCTGCCAAAAAGCAGTATCATCTGTGTTTGTCAGCCGGAACAGTTCCTCAAGCGACACCGAATCCACACAGGTTTCTGCAATGTTGTATCGTGCCCGTGTCTCGTAGGCGTTCATCCATTCTTCTACCTTAAACGGCTAGATTTTCATTTGTATTTCCTCCTTTTAAAAAATTAAAAGGACATCCAAACCACTGCCTTATAACATACCAATCGGTATGCCGTACCTACGGAAGTGGTTTAAATGCCCTTTCACATTCCACCCGGTGGTGGAAATAAGCGTTATTTATTATTTATTTTATATTATCATACCATATCGCCTTAGTTTGTCAAGACAATTCCAAAGTTCATTCTCCATCTGGGTAAGGCATGGCAGACAGAAACCGGCCTGTCAAGCTTTCCGGACAGCTTTTAATCTCCTCCGGCCGTCCCGCCGCCACAATCCGGCCGCCTTCCTTTCCGCCTCCCGGGCCCATGTCGATGATGTAGTCGGCATTTTTGATAACGTCCAAATCGTGTTCGATGACAATGACCGTAGCGCCGTTGTCAATCAGGGTCTGAAACACCCCAAGGAGGGTTTTTACGTCCAGGGGATGGAGGCCGATCGTCGGCTCGTCAAAGACGAAAACAGAGTCCTCCTGGCCTTTTCCCATCTCGCTGGCCAGCTTCAGCCGCTGAGCCTCCCCGCCGGACAGGCCGGGCGTTTCCTCCCCCAACGTCAGATATCCCAGGCCAAGGCTTTGAAGCACCTTCAGTCTCTGGGAAACCACCTTCAGCTCCCCGCATGCTTCCAGCGCCTGATCGACGTCCATGGCCATCAGCTCCGGCAGGGAATAGGCTTTTCCGGATTTCGCGGGATAATGGATTCCATTCGCTTCCGTTCCGTAGCGGGAACCCCTGCATTCCGGACAGGGGATCTGCACATCCGGCAGAAACTGCACATCCAGGCTGATGACGCCGGTGCCGTCGCAGACCGGACAGCGCAGCTTCCCGGTGTTGTAGGAAAAATCGCCGGCCTTAAAGCCCGCCGCCTTCGCTTCCGGTGTTTTGGCGTATATCTTCCGCAACTCATCGTGGACATTGGCGTAGGTGGCCACGGTGGAGCGAACATTGATTCCGATCGGCGTGGCGTCGATCAGCTTCACATGGCGGATGCCCTCCGCCTCCACAGCTTTTACATGGGAGGGAAGCTTATGGCCCGATGTGACGGCTTCCAGTCCGGGCACCAGGCTCTCCAAGATCAATGTGGTCTTCCCGGAACCGGATACACCGGTGACAACGGTCATCCGCCCCTTTGGGATATTCACCTCAAGGGGCTTTACCGTGTGGATCTCATCGGTAGACAGATGGATCCTCCCCTCTTGAAACAGCTGGTCCGGACCGTAGGACTTTTTCATGACAATCTGCTCTCTTCCGGACAGATAGGGTCCGATAAGGGAATGGGGATTTTCGGCGATTTCGGGGATCCTTCCCTGGGCGATGACCTGCCCTCCTCCGGCCCCGGCCCCAGGTCCCATTTCAATCAGCCAGTCGGCTTTGGACAAAATCTGGGTGTCATGGTCCACCAGGAGAACCGAGTTTCCATCCGCAATCAGGTCCTCCATCACCCGAAAGAGCCCCTGGATATTAGAGGGATGAAGGCCGATCGACGGCTCGTCCAGTACGTAGAGGACCCCGGTGGTGCGGTTTCGCACCGCTCTGGCCAGCTGCATGCGCTGGCGTTCTCCGGTGGACAGAGAGGAGGCCGCCCGGTCCAGGGAAAGGTATCCCAGCCCCAGCTCCAGCAGACGTCTGGCCACATCCTGAAAGGACTGGCAGATGCTCTCCGCCATCGGCCTCATCTCCTCCGGCAGGGAGGCCGGCACGCCCTGAACCCACAAAATCAGCTCCGAGAGTGTCATTTTGCAGGCTTCGTCCAGGGAAATGCCCCTCAGTTTCGGAGCCCGTGCCCGGAAAGACAAGCGGCTGCCGCCGCAGTCCGGGCAGATATCCTCCTTCAGGAATTTTTCCACCCGCTTCATCCCCTTCTCATCCTTGACTTTGGACAGGGCGTTCTCCACCGTGTAGACGGCATTGAAATAGGTGAAATCCAGTTCTCCCGCCTGGTTGCTGTTCTTTGAATGGTAGAAAATGTGCTTTTTCTCAGCCGGACCATGAAATACGATTTCCCGCTCCTTCGGGGTCAGCTGGCAAAAGGGCACATCGGTACGGACTCCCATCTCCCGGCATACATCGGTCATCAGGGACCACATCAGGGAATTCCACGGGGCCACCGCTCCCTCGTCGATGGTCAGGGACTCATCGGGCACGAGGGTAGATTCATCCACCTTACGGACAATCCCTGTTCCGCCGCAGGTTGGACAGGCCCCCTGGCTGTTGAAGGCCAGCTCCTCCGCCGAAGGAGCGTAAAAATGGACGCCGCACTCCGGGCAGACCAGCTCCTGCCCCGCCGCCACTGCGAAGGTGGGCTTCTGCTCATGGCCGTTGGGACAGCGGTGGTTTGCCAGTCTGGAGTACATCAGGCGCAGGCTGTTGAGCAGCTCTGTTCCGGTTCCGAAGGTGCTCCGAATGCCCGGCACTCCAGGTCTCTGATGGAGGGCCAGGGCCGCAGGCACATACAGCACCTGGTCCACCTGGGCCTTAGCCGCCTGAGTCATTCTCCGTCTCGTGTAGGTGGAGAGGGCCTCCAGGTAACGGCGGGAGCCCTCAGCATATAAGACCCCCAGAGCCAGGGATGATTTGCCTGAGCCGGACACGCCGGCTACAGCGGTTATCTTATTTAAGGGGACGTCCACATCCACATTTTTCAGATTATGCACTCTTGCGCCGCGGACTTTGATTTTTTCTATCATATTGGTCACCTGATTTCATTTCAATTTTTCTGCCGCACTAATAGGAAACGGCGGGGCGGGCTGAGGGAATAGAATATAAAGAAAATCCCGAAAATCAGAAGAAGCCGAACCGCCGCCCTGCCCAGTTTGTTCAGTCCGCCCATTTTTCCTCTCCCCGTATATGATATTCCATCAATCATAGTGTAGGAAAAAAATCCGGTAATTTCAATAGTTTTATTCAGCAAAAAAAAGGATAGGGGGACTGTTTCCAATCACCCTATCCCTTATCTATTGGAGATATTATGTTAATCCTGAAAGGCTACCATTTCCAATGGTACCATCTCCTTTCGGAGGTTACGCATTAACCTTCAATCGCAATATATTTCTTGCTGTCTTCTACCGCAGGCTTCTCTTCCTTCTTCGGAACGGTCAGTGTCAAAGCGCCGTTTTCAAATTTCGCTTTGATCTCGTCCTGGGTAACACCGTCGCCCACATAGAAGCTCCTGCTGCAAGTGCCGCTGTAGCGCTCTCTGCGGATATAATGTCCCTTGTTATCCTTCTCGTCCTTGTTGGAATTAGCGGTTGCACTGATGGTCAGATATCCGTCCTTCAGCTCTGCCTTTACGTCTTCCTTCTTAACACCAGGAAGGTTCATGGTAATCTCATATCCCTGGTCCGTATCTTTAATATCCGTCTTCATCAAATCTGCAGAACCGGCTCTGTAACTGTAATCGTAAAATGGACTATCAAAAAAGTCATCCAATAAGTTTTCTCCAAAAATACTAGGCATCAACATAAGTCATCTCTCCTTTACTGTATCAACATTGTTACCTTGATTTCTGGAACTGGCCGGGGGGACTTGGAAGTTCTTTCTTCTTTTATCCCTCTTCCTTTGTTCTGGCTATGTTATAGCACTGCTTGTTAGCAGTGTCAAGGGTCGAGTGCTAATTTTTTGTGAAAAAAATGTGAACTCCTGTCTGCGGGTGCCTGCGCGGGAGACTCTGCGTCTATTTTTAGGTTTTCTTCGGCTTTTTTGACCAATGCACATAATGTAGGCCGTTTGACCGGCTCGCTGAACTCAGAATAGCAGAGAAAATCCGGTCCGTCACGAAATGAGGTTTCGATTTCACATGAAAATCACAGGCCCGCCGTCTGAACAGCTCCGGCCCGTCTCTGCCTTACTTTTGACAGCATCCGCTCATAGGCAAAAATCATGACACCCAGAATCATCAGCAGGTAAAAGGGGAACAGCGCCGCCGTAATATGGTTGGCAATGATCCCGAACAGAGGCGGCATCAGGCAGGTTCCCACATAGGCAAATGCCATCTGAACGCCAATCATGGCCTGAGACTTATCTGCTCCAAAACTGGCCGGGGTGGAATGAATGATGGAGGGGTACACCGGGGCGCAGCCCAGGCCGATGAGCAGCAGCCCAAGCCGGGAGGCCCCAAGTCCAAAGGGCATTAGGAGCGTCAGGATCCCGAGCAGGATGATCCCTTGTCCCAGGCGGATCATCTGGGTATCGCCAAGCTTCATCGTGAGAAACCCGCTGAAAAACCGTCCGGCTGTAATTCCCACAAAAAACAGGCTGGCAAAACCGGCTGCCTGCTCCGGCGTGATTCCTTTCTGAAGAACCAGATAACTGCTGACCCAGAGATTGGCTGTCTGCTCCAGAGCGCAGTAACAGAAAAAGGTAACCAGTATCTCCTTCGCTCCGGGTATGTGCAGAATTTCTCCAAGAGAAAGCGCCTTTGCTTCCCCTTCCCCCTGCTCCCCTTCATCGGAACTGCCATTTTTCCACTGGGACAGGCTGAAAAACAAAAACGCCGTCAGCAGGATCTGGATGATGGCGATGATGCGGTATCCCATACTCCATCCATATCCGCCTGTCAGGGCATATCCCATGATATAAGGACCAAGGGAAGCGCCGATGCCCCACATGCAGTGAAGCCAGCTCATATGGCGGCTGGCATAGTGAAGGGCCACATAATTGTTCAGAGAAGCATCCACGCTCCCGGCTCCAAGACCGTATGGAATGGCCCAGAGGCACAGGGCAAAGAAGGAATGGCTGATGGAAAAGCCAAACAGGGCCGCCGCCGTCATCAGGACACTGACCGCCGTAATCTTGCCGGTGCCGAACCGCCTGGTCAGGCGGTCACTCTGGAGACTGGAAACAATGGTTCCAAGGGAAATAATCATAAAGACAATTCCGGAATAAGAAACCGGAACGGAAAATTCCCGGTACATAGAGGGCCACGCAGAGCCCAAAAGAGAATCCGGCAGTCCAAGGCTGATGAATGCCAGATAAATGATCAGCAAAAGCATCTGAAACATCACTATATCCTCCTGCATTTTCTACATCAAAAGAATATCGTCAAATGGCTCTTGATGCAAGACATATTCAGACCTATAATATAACAAAAACGACTATTTGGAGGATAACACATCATATGGCACTGCAAAAATGCGGAGTTACCGTTGATAAAACGTCAAAGGAACTTCAGGCCCACGGCACAGCCGATTTTCCCTGCGGAGGATACGATTCCGTCTATCGGGAAGAATGGGGGGAAGCGGTCTCCTGGCACTGGCATAAGGAGCTGGAAATGGTTTACGTCAAAGAGGGGACTCTCACATTGAAAATCCCCTCCAAATCCTTCTGTCTGAAACAGGGAAGCTTCGCTGCCATCAACTCCAATATTCTCCACTTCGGCGCCCCTGTTGAAAGCTGCACCCTTCACTCCCTGGTTTTTCACCCAAAGCTGATTACCGGGGATTCTGATTCTGTATTCTCAAAGAAATACCTCCAGCCATTGCTTTCCTGTCCCTCCTTCACAGGCTGTGTGCTGACAGAAGGACAGGGAGACAATGCTTCCCGGTGGTTTGAGGAGGCCTTCCATGCCCTGCAGACAGAAACCTTTGGTTTTGAGTTTCTGGCGCGTGAAAATCTGTCCCGCATCTGCCTGCTTTTGTACCGTCATTTTGAGGACCAGTTAAGCCGGGATGAGGGGAAAGAGAGCCTGGATAATCAGAGAATACGGACTATGCTCTCCTTTCTCCATCAGCATTTTTCTGAGGATATCACGCTGATGGACATTGCGGGCACGGTTGGAATCGGGGACCGGGAATGCCTTCGCTGCTTTCAAAAGACCATTCAGACCTCCCCGATCCAGTATCTGCTGAAATACCGGATTATGCAGGGGGCCCAGATGCTCCTTGGCATGCCTGCATGCGCCGTATCGGACATCGCCGCTTTATGCGGCTTTGACAGTCCCAGCAACTTTACGAAAATGTTTAAGCGTTTCTATCACTGTACGCCCCGGGAGTATCGGAAAGGGTGCAACCATCTTACACTTTAATAATTGATTCCCGACACCGCCAGCTTTCCGTCACGGACAGAAAAGATGATATTGGCCTTGCTTCCATCGGACAATACGAAACCGGCCATGCTGGGAGAAAGCTGGGACAAGTCAGCCGCCCCAATCGAATCGACCAGCTCCTGGGTGAAAACCTGGTCCGCACCAAGGTCCAGAAACTCTTCGCGGCTGTCAACGGAGATTCCTCCATTCAGTCCCACATATACAGGGAAAGCAGTCAAATCCGCCAGCTGTTCTAAATCCTTTTGGGCTACGGCAGCCTGAACCTTTTTCCCAAACTCATCTGCTGCGGCACTGTCTACTGCGAAATTATCCTCATAACCGGATGCAGCGCTTTCCTCGGCAGATTCAGATTCCATTTCAATGGTTTCCTGTGCTTCTGCCCCGGACTCCGTTTTCTCCGTCTCCTGCTCCTGGATGGACTCCATCGTCACTGTTTCCTCGGCAGTGCTCTCCTGAGAAGCCCCCTGTCCGCAGCCAGCCATGATCATTCCTGCCGCAAGGACAGCGGCCAAAACATTCCATTTTTTCATCGTCTCTTTCTCCTCTTTTCTCTTAATCTATCATTTCTATGCGCTAGTGAAGCGCACGGATCTCAAACTCCTGCTGCCCCTCGCTTCCGGGAGCAATCTCATATTTGTCAAATACAATGACGGGATTTCCGCTTTCATTCAGATAGAAAGGTGTATTTTCATCGATGCCTTCAAACCCCTCAAAGTATACGGAGCCGCTGTCCGCACGCTCCTTCATCTGCCGGCGGATTTCCTCATCGGCAATCTGCTTGTAGTTTTCTCCCAGCACATCCTTTAATGTGAGAAGTTTCCCGTCTTTCAAATCCAGGTTATAGTACCTGGTTTCACTGTAAGCGGTGGTCCAGTTCTCCGTTCCCATAACAGCCAGGGAAAGATAACGGTCCGTCTGGGATTTCACCTCATACCAAACGCGGATTTGAATGTTATGCTGCGCCCACTCCTCCTCGGTTCCTCCGGTCTCCAGAAAGGCTTTCCGGTATTCCTGGGCCCTTGTCCTGGCTTCCTGAGCGTACTGTTCACAGAGATTCAGGATCTCCTGGTTCACAGACTGGGCTAATCCATCCATATCCGACTCAATCATCTCAATGGTTGGTATCTCCACGGAAATATGAAGATCTTCATCGGAAGCCTCATAAGAGCGGAAAGTCAAAACCCTGGCCACTGCGCCGATTACCGGAAGCTCTCCCGCACTCTCGGCAAATGCCGTGCTGGTATTCAGCGCTGTGGTAAATATAACAGCGGCAGCCGCAGCAGCCGCGGCCGCAGCCCGAAGGTTTCTGCGAAGGATCTGTCCTCTCCTGCGCCTTTTATCCGCCCGGGCGATCTCCTCTGAGATCCGCAGAGACAGTTCCGCCGGAATTTCTGTTTCCTCATACCGCTTTTTTGCATCCTGCAGCGTGTTCATAAGTCCACCTCCTGAACATTCACTTTCAGCCATTTCAGTCCCCGGTAAAGTTTAGCCTTTACCGTGCTCAGATTCATTTCCATAATCTGCGCAATTTCTTTTAGGGACAGTTCTTCAAAAAATCTCAGCTTGATGATCGTCTGCGTATCCGGCTCCAGCCGGCTCATGGAATCATATAAATCATCCCACCGCTCAAAGCCCTGTTCCTCATAGGAAGTCTCCTCCAGCTTTTCATCCTCCACAAACGTCTGTTTCCGGCTCCTCAAAAACATCAGGCACTCGTTGACCAGAATCCGGTAGAACCAGGTCCGGACGGCCTCCTGGCTGCGGAGGGTCTGATAATGTTCCAGAGCCCTGCACACTGCGTTCTGCACCACATCCAGGGCATCCTCCCGATTTCGCACATAGCTGTAGGCCAGGCGGTAAAACTTATTTTGATTTTCTATGATATAAGCTGTGATTTTTCCGTATAGTTCCTGTTTCATCCTGATTTCCTCTCTCAGCGCTGTATGATTCCATCTACTTTATAGATGATTCCGTATGGGGAAAAGTTGCAGCGGGGGCAGACTTTTTTTATATTAGCGTTTTACCGGGGAATGTGCACGGACTATTGAAACAGAAAAAAGCCGCAAAGCTCACTGCTGCTTCACGGCTTTTCGCATGATATCCCGTTAAACGGTGACGCCTTTTTACCACTCTGCCTCCTGGCACAGACGGCGCGACAGCTGCATATAGTGGCGGTACAGCAGGCCGAACCGGTAAAAGTAGGCTGGTTTCCATGGCTTTGCCTTCCCGCAGAAATGCAGGATTGCCGTATGCTCCATTACCCAGCCGATGTCGTAAACCCCCGAACTCCTGAGCAGATAGTTGTTGTAATTGCGGGCATCGTAATTCCAGAGGGCGTCCTCCAGCGCGAAAACCCTGTCGCCGTAGAGCCCGTTCAACACATCCTGGTCCGGAAGGAGCAGTTCATTTTCATGCTCCGCCACATATTGGAACAGTTCCCGGGGAACGATTTCTCTTCTCCCCCGCTCCAGATCCATCAAAAGGACCCCGGAATTATAATAATCGTGGTCGGTTTTCAGGCGGATTCGGTTGACGTTGTTTGCCAGGTCCGTTTTTCCCGTATGGGCCGCTGCCGCGAACAAATGCCCATCCAGATCCAGCTCCCAGAGAGGACGCAGCGGATTGATCACCAGGATATCCGGGTCCAGATACAGCACCCGCTCCACCTCCCCCGGCAGCAGCTGGGGAGCCATCAGGCGGTAATACATTTCCTTGGGATACCGGCTGCTGGCAGGCGCATCCTGAAACAGCTCCTCCTCTACGCGGATGGGATAAAAACCATATCCAAATCCCCGGCAGCACTGCTGGATCTGACTGCGGCATGTCTCCGGAAGATGGCTGTGCAGCAGATACAGTTCAAAAGGCTCCCCCGGATTATTCAGATAAATCGATGTCAGCATAACGCAAAGCTGCGGAACATAGCCCTGGTCCAGTGCGGCCAGAATACGGATGGGGTTCCTGGCAGGTGATTCATTCTCCAGATGATACATAACAGCACCTCATACAAATTTTTATTGATTTTTCTGCTTACCTCCAAAAACGTCCGGTAAACTATGCCTCTAGGATAAAGCCGATTTTATGGAAAATCAAGAGGAATCCGCTCACCATCACGGCTCTGTGAATTTTCTGTGACTTTTTACGGATTGCCTCTGAAGAGGGCAAATATCTATTGACAAGGATTTTTTTCATATATTATAATGATTTAAGTGTACACGAAGTGCAGATATCCGGCAGAAGCCGTTTTATTTTTATGTTTTAATGAGAATCAAAAACTTTACCCGCAGCCAGGCAGGCTGCATAGTTTGTCAGCAGACAGGCTATGCAGCCCTTTTTTTGGCGGGGTACAGACTGGAGCAGCTATGGAATACATCAAAGAAAAAATCGTTCATTATTGGTCCAGGAGAGTTGAGGACTTTTCCCATCTGCGGATTCAGGAGCTGGAAAGTGAGAAGCATCTCCTCTGGCTGTCCGAACTGAAACGCTATCTTCCGGACAGAAAGGGTCTGAACATTCTGGATATCGGCACGGGAACCGGATTTCTGGCCTTCCTGCTTGCGGCGGAGGGCCATCGTCTTACGGGCATCGACCTGACGGAGGATATGATCCAGGAGGCAGAGCGCCTCTCCCGTGTACTGGAGCTCCCCGCCCGGTTTTATGTGATGGACGGGGAAAATCCGGATTTTCCGGAAGGCTCCTTTGATGCTATCATTACCCGGAACCTGACCTGGAGCCTGCCGCACCTGGACCAGGCTTACGCCAGATGGCGCCAGCTTTTAAAGCCCCAGGGCATCCTGATTAATTTTGACGCCGACTACTGCCGGGAACAGCCGCCGCAAACTTTGCCTCAGAACCATGCCCACAAGGATTTAAGCTCCTCCATGCTGCAGGAATACGAAGCCATCAAGGACATGATTCGGCCTACCCAGAAGCCCAGGCCCCTGTGGGACCGGGAGCTGCTGGAAGATGCTGGTTATCAGAATATTGCCGTTGACACCGGCGTGTGGAAACGGATTTACGGCCAGGCAGACCAGTTTTACAATCCAACGCCTATTTTTACCATAACAGCAACCGCATAAGGGGGAAACATCCATGAGCACTTACGCAGAGGAAAATATCACTTACTGGACCAGGAGAGCGCCCAGCTATTCCGATGTCAATCAGGAAGAACTGAGCACAAACCAGCACAGCGTCTGGAGCCGCGTCATTGACCAGAGGATCCAGTCCCATTTTGGGAACCGCAGCCGGGAGCAGATTCATCTGCTGGATGTGGGAACGGGTCCGGGATTTTTCGCCATTATTCTGGCGGAGCTGGGTTATCCGGTAACCGCAGTGGACTATACGGAGGCCATGCTGGATCAGGCCCGGAAAAATGCCGGTCCTCTGGCCTCTGTCATCGATTTCAGAAGAATGGATGCGGAGCAGCTGACCTTTCCGGATGGAGCCTTTGACGTAATCGTCTCCCGCAATCTGACCTGGAATCTTCCTTCTCCTGACCGGGCATACTCCCAGTGGACCAGAGTTCTGAAACAGAACGGCCTGCTGTTAAATTTCGATGCCAACTGGTACCGCTACCTGTTCAGCCCCGCAGCCAACGTCCTTCATCTGGAAGACCGGAAAAATGTCCGTGAAAGCAACGCGGCGGACGATACCGCAGGCACGGACGTAGACGCTATGGAGGCCATTGCCCGGCAGGCTCCCCTTTCCTCCAGACGCCGTCCCGCCTGGGATCTCCACATCCTTCACGGCCTGGGAATGTCCGTTTCTGCCGATCAGGAGATCTGGAAGCAGGTGTGGACGGAAAATGAGCGGATCAACAATGCGTCCACTCCCATGTTCCTGGTCCATGCGGTAAAAGCATCCTGAGAAAAGGTGTACGTTTTTATGAAGAACTATATGCTCAAACGTTTCCTCCAGCTGATTCCCATTCTTTTTGTCATCACCTTCCTCTCCTTCGCCATGATGCGCCTGGCAGGCAGCGATGCGGTGCTTCAGCAGATGGAGCGGACAGGCATCGTCCTGTCTCAGGAGGCAATCGACAGTGCCAGGGCGCAGCTTGGACTGGACCAGTCATTCCTGACACAGTATTTTGTATGGCTGGGGGATCTTCTCCACGGGGATATGGGAACCAGCTATATTTCCGGCCGGCCGGTATTCTCCACTTTTCTTTCCAAGCTCCCGGCCACCCTGCTCCTCACCCTCCTGTCCATTCTCCTCACAGTGGCTGTTTCCATTCCGCTGGGAGTGCTGGCAGCGGTAAAACAGAACCGGCTGACCGATTACCTGATCCGGCTCGGAAGCTTTCTCGGAAACAGCATGCCCAATTTTTTTGTGGCCCTGCTTTTAATGTTTGTCTTTTCCATCCGGCTGAGGCTGTTTCCGGTGCTCTCCAACTCCATCCGTCTTTCCAATGCCATTCTTCCCGCCCTCACCCTGGCCATTGCCATGAGCGCAAAATATCTCCGCCAGGTCCGGGCCGCGGTTCTGGAAGAGCTGGAAAAGGATTATGTAATGGGGGCAAAAGCCAGGGGGATTCCCTTTTTTGTCACCCTGACCAGAAGCGTTCTGAGGACCTGCCTGGTGACCATCATCACCCTCCTGGCGATGTCCATTGGAAGCCTTTTGGGCGGCACGGCTATTGTGGAATCCATCTTTATGTGGGACGGAGTAGGCAAACTGGCGGTTGACGCCATCAATATGAGAGATTATCCGATGATCCAGGCTTATGTGATGTGGATGGCGATCATTTATGTGTGCGTCAATCTGATTACCGATTTATCCTACCACGCCCTGGACCCCCGGATTTCCCTTGGAGGTGAAAAGCAATGAACGAGAGTAAGACGGTATCGGTCCGCAGGCAAAAAGTGAAGAAAGGCTGTTCCCGTCTGCGGCTGTACACCCTGATCTTTCTCGTACTGCTGCTTTTGCTCACTGCCGGATTCGCAGAGCAGCTCTGCCCCTTTGACCCAAACGCCCAGATCTTTACACCCCTGGCGCCTCCGGGGGACGGCCATTTATGCGGAACGGACCGTTTTGGCCGTGACCTTTTTTCAAGAATACTGGTAGGACTGAGAACCAGCCTGTTCTCTGCCCTGGCGCTGGTGGCAGTCATTACCCTCACCGGCACCGCTCTGGGAGTTGTCTGCGGCTTTCAGGGCGGTTTTGCAGACTCTGCGGTGATGCGCTTTTCCGACATCTGTCTGGCTTTTCCCGGTCTGGTATTTGCCCTGGCCATCGCCGCCCTGTTAAACGGCGGCCTTCAAAATGCCGTTCTTTCCCTGGCAGTTATCAGCTGGCCCAAGTATGCCCGGATCGCCCGCAGCCAGACACTGGCCGTCAAACACAGGGATTATATCAAGGCCGCCCGTCTGGCCGGTGACACCGGCCTCCAGATTGTGGTCCGGCACATCCTCCCCAATATTCTGGGACCTGTTCTGGTTACCGCCACCCTGGATATCGGCACCATGATGATGGAACTGGCCGGCCTGTCCTTTCTGGGCCTGGGAGCCCAGCCTCCCACCCCGGAGCTTGGCAATATGATGAGCGGAGGGCGCAGCATGCTCCAGATTTATCCCTGGGTCATTCTCAGCCCCGGCATCGCAATCCTGATCGCGGTTATGCTTTTCAATCTTTTGGGAGACGGGCTGCGGGATTAT
>ERZ1643246.795-NODE-795-length-38258-cov-40.400597_pt1 | contig 38258 bp, 32 predicted proteins | sample MGYA00579265_ERZ1643246 | MGnify/ENA primary metagenome ERZ1643246 (study PRJEB29033, sample SAMEA4952261) | chicken gut metagenome | biome: Broiler Chicken; feature: Gastrointestinal Tract; material: Caecum | place: Ireland | collected 2018 | study: Broiler...
TGGCGGTCTATCTCTTGTTTTCGGTTGCTTGCTTCCTTACCGTACATGAGCATTCAGGTAGGTGATGTAGTTGACGCCGGTCTCCCGCCGGAACACCCGGCTGAAATGCTCGGCGCTGAACCCGGCCTGTTCGGCCAGTTCCGCCAGCGTGATGCGCTCGGCATAGTGACGGTCCAGGTACTCGATGGCTTTGCGCACCTGCATGGTCTTGCCGCCGGTCTGGGCCGAGGTCTCCAGCAGCGGCGCAAAGACCAGCTCCACCTGGCGCTGCACCTGGTCAATGTCGGCAGCCTGCTGCAGGGCGCAGCGCACCTCCTGGGCACGCCGGTCGGCCTGCTGGGGATCGTCGCAGGCAAAGTGCAGGTACGATACCAGCGCAGAGATCACCGTATCCAAAAAGCTGCCGATGCGTGCCGGGCGCTCCTGCCTTGCCGCCTGGATAAACTGCCGCAGCCGGCGGCAGGCCGACAGAAAATCCTGGTCGATCAGCAGGCGAAGGTATTCCAGCTGAAAATGGTCCGGCGCGCCGGTGTCGGCGGCGGGCGTTCCGCTCCAAAATACCCGCCGCTGCGGTTCGTAAAAGGAAAGCGAACAGCGGTAGCGGGCGTTGGCGATGGCGGCCGCCAGCTGCCCAGGCCCGCCAAAACAGTCGCTGACGCCGCAGACCACATCCGGTCGGTCGGCAAACAGCCGCTCACAGTCGGCGCTGACGCGGGCCGTGTTGCGGCGGGAAGAATCGGTCACGTTGGCCACCATCAGCAGATGGTCGGCCCCCAGCGTGAAAAACACCGCGCTGTCCACGCCGGTCAGCCCGCCGGTCAAAAGCTGGGGCGTTACATCCCCGGCAGTGTGGCGGCAGTCCAAAGCCAGGATGGGCACAGGGCGCAGCGGAAGGTCCTGGCGGGCCAGTTCCTCCGGCGGAAGGTCGGCGGTGTTGCCCCGCAGCGCCAGCGCCTGCAAAAAACGCTCCCGGCTGACGCGCGCATGCTCGCTGGTGCGCTGTTTCTCCAACTCGGCACGGGCCTTTTCCAGCACGGCGGAAAGGCCGTCCTCCGTCATTTCGGTCTTGAGGATATATTCGGCGCAGCCCTGTTTCAGGGCCGCGCGGGCATAGTCGAAATCCTCGTGGCTGGTCAGGATAACGGCATAGATATCCGGCAGACGGCGGCGGATGTGTTCCAGCATCTGCAGGCCGTTCATGCCGGGCATCTCAATGTCAGACAAAACGATGTCCGGCGCTTCCACCTGGGCCAGCTCGATGCCCTCCTGGGCGCTGGAAGCCGCCACACAGCGGAAGCCGGGCAGCCGCGAGATGCAGTAATACAGCCACTGGCGGATGGGAGCTTCGTCATCCACAGCCAACACTTTGATCATGGGCTTTCCTCCTGTCTGTGAAGGATGGGAATGTTGGCGGTCACCTTGGTGCCCTCACCGGGGGCGCTCTCGATATGCAGGCCGCTGCCGCTGCCAAAGGTCAGCTGCAGCCGCTCGTGGATATTTTTCAACCCGATATGGGGTTTGGCGCCAGGGTCCTCCCCCTGGGTAAAAATACGGTCGATCTGCTGGGCGGTCATGCCCACGCCGTTGTCCTCCACGGCCAGCTCGATCTGGCCGTGCCGGGTGCGGGCGGTGACGGCGATCACGCCGCTGCCGGTCCGGGCCACGCCGTGGACGATGGCGTTTTCCACCAGCGGCTGCACCAGCAGCGAGGGAAGCAGGCAGTCCGCCAGGTCATCCTCGTACTCGATGACGATCTCGAACTGGTCGCCGTAGCGGAATTTCTGCAGGTCGGCATACTGGTGCAGCGCGTCCATCTGCTGGCGCAGCGTGGTCATGGAATCCGGGTCGGTGAGCGAGCTGCGCAGCAGCTGGATAAACGCCGAAAGCATCTGGCTGGCGCGGCGGTTCTCGTTCATGTCCACCACGCACTTGATGGAAAACAGCGTGTTGTACATGAAATGGGGGTTGATCTGCGCCTGCAGCAGGTGATACTGCATTTTGCGCTTCTGCTCTTCCTTGCGCTTGACGTTGTCGATCAGCTCCCGGATGCGGGCCAGCATCTGGCGAATTCCCTGGCTGAGGGTGTTGATCTCGGTATAGCTGTCCATCACCAGCGGCACATCCAGTTCACCCTCGCCGCCGCGCACCCGCAGCACGTAATCCCGCAGCTGCAGGATAGGCCGGGTCAGCCGCCCTGCAAACAGCAGCGACAGCGCCGTGCCCAGCAGCGTGACCACCAGGGCAATGCCCACCAGGATGTTGCGGCTGCGGCGCACCGGCTGGAGCAGATAGTCCAGCGGGGTTTCCTCAAACACGGTAAACCCGTAGGCGGCGTCTTCATACTTGGAAAAAAGCGCCTCGTGCCGGGGCATCTGGACAACGGCATAGACGCCGCCGTCGAACATGTCCCGCAGGTTCTGCATATGGAAATAGTGGGTACCCACGATCTGGCTGACATTGCTGGAAATGATATCGCCGTTGTCATCGGTGATATAGATGTTGCTGTTTTCCGAGATGATGTCGTCGTAGGTGTCGTAGATCTGGCGCTCGTCGATGCAGATCATCAGGTAGCCGGCGATCCCACCCTGCGGGTCCGGCACCGAGCGGGCGGCCACAAAGCTGTGCAGCCCCAGGGCGCGGTCGTCAAAGCTGGCCACGTCGATAATGTCGCCCCTGGCCTCGTACAGGTCGCGGTACCAGATGCGGATGGTGGGGTTGATGTAATTATAGTCCTCCGGCACCTGCACCGAGCAGTAGCCCACCCCGTCGGCCGAGAGGTAGACCACGTAATATTCCAGGTTGATCTGGTCGAAGGAGAGCTGATACTGCCGGGTCAGGCTGTCCATATAATCGGCAAACTCCGCCCGGGTCTCGTCGTTCAGCGCAAAGGCGCGGCGGCGGAACCCGGCGTCGTTGTAATACAGATTGGAAATGGTGTAGGCGCTGCTTTTGATATCCTGCATACGGCTGCCCACCTGGCTGAGCACGTCCGAACGGTTGGTGCCGATGGTGTCCAGCAGGGTGCTGCTGAAGATCCAGTAGGAGCCGACGGCGATCAGAAGGATCACGATAACGCAGGCGCAGATCATCTGCAGCGCCGAGATGACGCGGATGCTTTTCAGTTTTTCCTTCATTCGGCTGTGGTTTGTATCCATGGGGCCGCCTTCCTGTCATGCCGATGGGTTTCCGGGCGGCCATGCCCGGCCGCCTGGACAGTATGTCCAGTAACACTATACACTGGTTGCCTTTTCCGGGCAAGCGCATTGCCGCCCGAACATCCCCAAAATCCCCGCCTGGCGCGCCGGGAAGGGAACCGGCGCGCCGGGGCGGGGTGGAGGGAAAGTCTGAAGGATCAGTATTTGCCGATGCGGATGGGAAGGGTGTCCTCGGTCTCGATGATGCGGTCGGTCAGCTGCTTCAGCAGCTCGGCCTTTACGTCCGCGTAGTCGGGGTCATCCCAGTGGTTGACAAACTCGTCGGGGTCGGCGTTGCGGTCATACAGCTCGCCAAAACGCTCGCCGGCGTAGTAGGTCAGCTTGTAGTCCCGGCTGGTGATGGTCTTGATGTTCAGGCCCCAGTCGTAGCAGTTGAACTCGGTCAGTGCAAAGGCGCGGCCTGCGCCGCTGTCGCCGCGCAGGATGGGACCCATGGACATGCCCTGCACGCCGTAGGGAACGCGGATGCCCGCGTAGTCCAGGATGGTGGGCATAATGTCCACATGCTCGGTCAGCTGGGCGTAGCGGGCGCCCTTGGGCACCACACCGGGCCACTGCACCACCATGGGCGCCTTGATCAGGCAGTCGTACAGGAAGGGTCCCTTGAACAGCAGGCCGTGGTCGCCCATCAGCTCGCCGTGGTCGCTGGTGAACAGGATCAGCGTATCGTCCAGGATGCCTTTCTGCCGCAGCGCGTCCAGAATGCGGCCCACATTGTAGTCCACCAGCGAGACCATGCCGTAGTAGGCGGCCTTGACCTCGCCCCAGTCATGGGCGGAAAGCCGGCGGTAGTCGTACTTCTCGTTGGAGAAGCCCCTGCCGGTGCGGTGGCGGCGGAAATGGGGCGGCTTGTCGTCCAGCTCGCCCTCCTGGCAGACAGGCGGGGCCAGCTTGTCCGGGTCGTACATGGTGGAGTAGGGGGCCGGCGGGTCGAAGGGATGGTGCGGGTCCACAAAGCTGCACAGCGCAAAGAACGGCCGGTCGGGGTCGGCCTCGTTGATGAGGTCGATGGTGCGGTCCGCGATCCAGGCGGACTGGTGGTATTCGGGATTCACGTCGCTGGGGTAGACCTGCGGCGGGCCGCTGGTATCCTTGTCCGCGGCGGAGGCGCGGTCCTCTTTGGCCTTGCGCTCGCCCTGCATCTTGACGATCTCGTAATCCCTGGGGCTTTTCGCCTTCAGCCAGTCCAGGTACTCGCCGGTTTTTGTGTCGCAGGTGGTGTGGACGACCTCAAAGCCGTACCGATCTTCCGGCCAGTCGTCCTCCTCGTTGACCTTGGGGCGGAACTGGGTGGTAAAATGCATCTTGCCGATGGCCGCCGTGCGGTAGCCGTTGGCCTGCAATACCTGGGGGAAGGTCAGCTCCTCGTCCCGCAGGGGGATGCCGTTGTCGCGGGTGCCGTGGTTTTTGGGGTAGCGCCCGGTCAGGATGGTGCAGCGGGACGGCGAGCAGACCGGGTTTTGGATAAAGTGGTTGTCGAAGGTGGCGCCGTTGAGGGCCAGACTGTCGATGTTGGGGGTGTGGATCTGGGTGTTGCCGTAGCAGCCCAGTGCGTCGTAACGCAGCTGATCCGCCATGATCAGCAGGATGTTGGGGCGCCTTTTCAGCGCGCCGGCGTCAAAAGTGTCGCTCATAGTTACCACCATTTGATCAGGTCGGTGACCTCGTCGCGCAGTTTGTTGAACTCGATGTCGGTCACGTCGCGGGGGCGGGGCAGGTCGTTCGCGATCTCCTTTTTGATCGTGGTGGGCTTGTTGGTCAGCACCAGGATCTTTTCAGACAGGTAGACCGCTTCCTCGATGTTGTGGGTGATGAAGATGACGGTGGTGCCGGTGTGCTGCCACAGCTTGATCAGCTCATCCTCCAGCTTGTAGCGCAGCTCGTTGTCCAGCTGGCCGTAGGGCTCGTCCATCAGCAGCAGCTCCGGCTTGACCGCAAAGGCGCGGGCGATGGAAACGCGCTGCAGCATGCTGGCCGAAAGCTGGTCCGGGTAGTAGCTGCGGTACTCGGTCAGGCCGACCATGTCCAGCATCTCCTCCACGGCGGCCTTGATCTCCTCCTTGGGGCGCTTTTTGACCTTGAGGCCGTAGGCGATGTTCTCCTCCACCGTGTACCAGGGGAAGGAGGAATACTCCTGGAAGATGTAGGCGACGTTGTGCTTTTCCAGGTTCACAGGCTCGCCGTTGATCAGGATCTCGCCCTTGGTCAGGTCGTAGCCCTTCAGCTTGGTCAGGCAGTTCAAAAAGGTGGTTTTGCCGCAGCCGGTGGGGCCGACGACGCACATGAACTCGCCCTGCTTTACGTCAAAGGAAATGTCGTTCAGCACCAAAAGATCGCCGAACTGTTTGGTCATGTGGGAAACGCGCACCTTGACATTCTGTTCACTCATGTGGCTGTTCCCTCCTTATCGTGTGGATTCGCAGATCGTCTCGATCTCGCGGCGGATCTTCAAAAATTCAGGGTCGCTGTATTTGCGGGGCCGGGGCAGGTCCACCCGGACCTCCTGGCGGATGTGGGTGGGGGTGTTGGTCAGGATGATGATGCGGTCGGCCAGGTAGACGGCCTCCTCGCTGTTGTTGGTGACGAACACGACGGTGCGTTTTTCCTTCTGCCAGATCTTTTCCAGCTCGGCTTCCATCATGTAGCGGGTCTGGGCGTCCAGATGGCCGAAAGGCTCGTCCATCAGCATGACCTTGGGGTCGTTGGCGTAGGCGCGGGCAATGCCCACGCGCTGGCGCATGCCGCCGGACAGGCGGTTGGGGTAGGTGTTCTCAAAGCCTTCCAGGCCCACCAGCTTGATAAAGTACTCGGCCTTTTCGCGCCGGGTCTTTTTGTCCATGCCGCGGCTTTTGGGGCCGAACTCCACGTTGCCCATCACGGTGCAGAAGGGGAACAGCGCCGTGCGCTGATAGACCACGCCGCGGTCGGGGCCGGGGGCGGTGACCTTTTTGCCGTCCACGATCACCTCGCCGGCGGTGGGAAGCTCCAGCCCGGCGATCAGGTTGATCATGGTGGTCTTGCCGCACTGGCCGGGTCCAAACAGCACGACGAACTCGTTTTCCATCACATCCAGATCGACGCCGCGCACGACCTCGTTGCTTTTATGGATGGAATAATAGGTTTTGCCCACATTCTTCATCGAGATGATGGGGCTCAGTCCTCCACTTTGTTCCACGAGCAAAGCCTCCCTTCGATCTTTCTCATAATGGTGGCCAGCAGCAGGCCGACGATGCCGACGACGATCATGCCGACCATGACCAGGGTGATGTTCAGCGTATCATTGCCGCGCATGATCATCCAGCCGCAGCCTTCGCGGGCGCCGATCATTTCGGCGGCCAGAACGGCCATCCAGCTGGTGGAAAGGGCCACCTGCATGCCCGCAAAGATCTGCGGCCAGCAGGAGGGCAGGATCACGCGGAAGAAGATGCCGCGCTCGCTGGTGCCCAGCATTTTGGCGGCGCCGATCAGTTCGGGGTCCACGTTCTGGGCGGCGGTGTAGGCGTTCAGCGTCACGTTGGTGAACGCGCCGATGCCGGTAAGGATGTACTTGGGCGTTTCGCCCACGCCGAAGAACAGGATGACCAGCGGAATCCAGGCGATGGGGGGGATGGGGCGCAGCAGCTCAAAGATGGGCTTGATGATGGCCCTGGCCCAGTCCGAGGTGCCCATGGCGATGCCGAGGATGATGCCCAGCACGGTGGCCACGCCGAAGCCCACCAGAACACGGCGCAGGCTGATCATCAGGTGGCCGATGATGGTGTAGGTGCCGATGGGCTCCGTGAAGGACTGCACCAGCAGCTGCAGCACCGGCCAGGGGCCGGGGGTCGTTTCTTTGGCGGGGGTAAAGGTGGTGATGAACCACCAGAACAGGAAGAAGCAGCCGATGGCCAGGACGGCATAGACGATGGCTTCTTTGTCCATTTTTTTCTTTTTCATTACCGGCGGCCTCCTTTCACGACTTTCTTCTCCAGCCAGTCAAGCAGCGTGGTCAGGATGATGCCCACCACGCCGATGGTCAGCATGCCCACGATGATCAGGTCGGCGCGGGCCAGCGTGCGGTTGAGCTGGATCATGTAGCCCAGGCCGCGGTTGGATGCCAGCATCTCGGCGGCGCACAGCGTCATCCAGGCGGTGCCCAGAGAGATGCGCATACCGGTGAAGATCAGCGGCATGGCGGTGGGGATGGCCACGGTGAACAGCATCTCGCGCCGGGACGCGCCGAAGGTCTGGGCCACCCACAGATGCACCTGTTTGGTCTGCTTGATGCCGGAGTAAGCGTTGATGACGCAGGGCACGAAGGCCGACACAAAGATGATGGCCGCCTTGGCACCCAGGCCGATGCCGAACCACAGGATCATCAGGGGGATCCAGGCGATGGTGGGCACCGGGCGGATCAGGTCGAACAGCGGGGTGACGAACAGGTCCACCTTGTGGAACCAGGCCATGGCGATGCCCAGGGGCACGCCCACCACCACGCCCAGCACATAGCCGGACAGTGCGACCTGAAGGCTGGCCGCGATGTGGCCGAACAGCGTGGCGCCGTCGGGCGCGGTGTTCGTCAGCTTGTAGACAAAGGCTTCCAGCACCTGGACCGGGCTGGGCAGGATGTAATCCGGCTTGAGATGCAGCACGGCGGAGCAGACATACCAGATGACGAAGAAGCAGATCAGCGAGATAGCCGACACGATGCCGAACTTGATCTTTTTCTTGTGTTGTTGCTTTGCGTATTCGTTCATGCAAACCTCCCCTTCTTCAAACGCCGGGCGGACCGGCGGGGTGTTTTTTCATAAAAAAGGAGGGGGAGCCGTTCCCCCTCCCGGTTCGGGTCGTGATTTCAGATGTGCTTTGGCTCAGAAGCCCAGAGCTTCCTTGACCAGGGTGTCGTCCACATGGGCGGCGATCTCCGGGAAGCGGGATTCCTCCAGCAGCTGCTGGGAGACCCAGAACTCGCCGGTGATCTCGACGGACTCGCCCACCGTGATGGAGGCGGCTTCCTCAGAGGTGACGAAGGGACGGGACTCGACCTCGGTCTTGCAGCTTTCCAGATCGGTCTCCTGGCCGTTCTCGGTGTACCAGTCCATCAGCATCTGGGCGCACATGTCGGTGTCCGCCTGCAGGGCGTCGCAGGCCTCGAAGAAGGCCTTGATGTACTTGACCACCAGGTCGGGCTTTTCATCGTGCATCTTGGCAGAGCAGATGATGGAGTCGTACTGGGGAACGTCCAGGGTGGACAGGCTGGAGGTGATGACATAGCCTTCGCTCTCGGCCTGGAAGGAGGTGGGCGGGTTCAGCGCGGCCACGTCGCAGTTGCCGGTGAGCAGGGCCTGGTAGGCGCTGGGGAAGTCCATGTTGACGATGTTCACGTCGTCGGTGCTCATGCCCAGGGCTTCCAGCCACTTGATGACGTTCAGGTGGGAGATGGTGCCGGTGTTGGTGGCGATGGTGATGCCGGAAACGGTGTCGGCGTCGCCGTACACGTCAGGGTAGCTGGGGTTGGAACCCTTGACCTGGGCGATGGGGGAATCGGCCGGGCACAGGGTGTACAGGCCGCCCTCAGAGTGGGCGACGTCGGCCACGCAGTAGGCGCCGTAGATGGCCAGAGAGTTGACGGCGGCGGCGCTCAGGGTGCCGATCTCCCACTCGTCAGCGGCCAGGGCCTCGTTCATGGTGCCGCCGTTGGCAAAGTAGACGGTCTCCATCTTAAAGCCGTTGGCCACGTCCAGGCCGTTCTCCTGCATGTACACGATGGGCAGGCTGTTCAGGAAGGGCATGACTGCCACCTTGATAACGGGCAGGTCTTCGGTGGTGGCGTCCTCGCCGCTCTCGCCGGTGGTGGCGGAGGTGGTGTTCCCGGCGTCAGAGGTGCTGCTGCCGGAGGTGCTGCATGCGGCCAGGCTCAGGCTCATCGCCGCCGCCAGGACCAGGGACAATAGTTTCTTCATTCGGTTCGTCTCCTTTTTGCTCAGGGTGTCACCGCACCGTCTGTGCGGTTTTTCGGTATCTCCACTATACCATTTGGGAACAAACCGAGTAAATTTGAATTTTTGATATTTGTTTAGCTTTTTTGACGGGTATTTCACTTCTGTAAAATGGAATTGATAATTTTTGTGCATTCTGCGCAAGGGGGACGCGCTTTTGCCGCAGAGCGCCGGCTGAATCTCCGCGCAAAATCACACAGCAGCAAGAAAAAACGCGCTGCCTGGGCTTGCTCCGCTTTTGCACGGCCGGCTGCGATGCGCCGGGGCCGCGGCCTTTTTATGGCCGGAACCGGTAGCCCGCGCCCCATACGGTCTGGATATGGCGCGGCGCGGACGGGTCTTTTTCGATCTTCTCGCGCAGGCGGTTGATGGGAACGGCCACCGTGGCGTTATCGCCCAGGGCATCGCAGCCCCGGATGCGCTCATACAAGGTCTCGCGGCTGAAAACGATGTCGGCGTTGGACATCAAAAACAGCAGCAGCTCATACGTTTTGTTTTTCAGCTCGACTTCCTTCCCGTCCACAAAGACCCGACGGGAATCTTTACGCCGTTTGGATGCTCCGCCAAAGCAGAACGCCCGCCGCTGAAAGGCGGCGGGCGCAGCCCTGCCCAAGGGCAGGGGGCGGTGATATCGGGGGGCGGCGGCCGGTTTCCGGTTCTCCGCTGCCGGTCACTTTACATCGGGACCGCGAAGGAAAGGATCTCAAACGGACGGTAAGGCAGCTCGGTGACCGGCTCGCCCTGGACGTCCTCCAGCAGATCGACGGGCTGAACAGGCGTGCTCATGCGGACGGCGCCGCGGCGGCCGTCGGTCTCGCACAAGCGCATGATTACCGCCGTGCCGTCCTCGCTGCGCTTCATGGCCTGCAGCGCCAGGTTGTCGTCCGCCTGCGCCAGGTCCGTCAGCAAACGGCGCAGCGGTTCCGGACGTTCGGCGGGCAGCGCCGGGCGGCGCAGCGGGACGTTCTGTTCCAGCGCAAAACGCTCGACGCCGGCCTCGACCGGGCCGCCCGCGTGCGGCAGGATCTGGTAGCAGAACATATGCCGGCCCCGGTCCGCCAGGATGTCCGGGCGCAGGGGCGCCCGCAGCAGGCTCAGCGTCACACGGTTGTCCTGCGCGCCAACGCCGTACAGGCCCTCGTTGACAAAAGCCACGCCGGCGCCTGTCTCGGATAGATCGCACCATTTGTGGGTGCAGACCTCAAACCGGGCTTTCTGCCAGCTGGTGTTGCGGTGCGTCTCGCGCCGGATATAGCCGGCGCTGGTATCACACACCAGTTCCCGCGTCAGCACGTTGACGCCGAATTCCACCTTGGCAAGCTTGTGGGTCTCGTGCCAGTCCACACAGTGTTCCACCTCGATCATGGGGCTGGCGGCAAACAGGCGGATCACACGCGTCAGCCGGCTGCTTTCGGTCGTCAGCACACAGGTGAACTCTGCCATGGCGTCATCGGCGTAGCGCAGGCGCAGGGCCTCGGCAACGGCAAAGGGAAATTCCCTGTCCGCATAGTTGGGCAAAATGTCCCAGGCGTCGTATACGCCGGGCAGGTCCTGATACAGGTGCAGACGGTTCCACACGCCGTCCACCCATTCCCGGTGCAGGGTTTTGTCCCACAAATGCAGGATGCTGCCGTCCTCGGCAAAGGCGATGCGGTACAGCGGGGTCTGTACCTGCAGCCCGTCGGCTGCAAGCCATCCCGGCACGGCGGGCAGGGCCGGCAGCTGCTCTGCGCTGGCAAACGGCGCCAGGCCGGGTATGGTAAAGCGGCCGGTTTGCCCGCACCGCACAATGGGGCCGGCCGCGTCCGGGATAAAGACCGGTGCCCGGCGGGCAAATTTAAGGCTGTTGAACCACATTTTTCCGCTGCCCTGCAGTTCTTCCAGCGCAAGGGCGGCCTCGGTGTAGTCGTTCATGGCGTCCTCATAGACCGGATGGATGTGGCTGCCCGGCAAAATGTCGTGGAACTGGTTGACCAGCACTTTTTTGTAGATCGCACGCAGCGCATCGGCGCTGCCCGATCCGCTGGCTGCCGTGCGCAGCACATCGCAGATTTCGGCGTCGCGCAGGGCAAATTCCAGCGCGCGGTTGGCGCGTTTGAGCGCCGCCTTGGTGGTAAAGGTGCCGCGGTGCATCTCCAGGTACAATTCGCCGTCCCATGTGGCCAGGTTTTGGTTGCCGTCAAAATTTTTGTGCAAAAACTCGGCGGCGCCCAGATGTTCGGTTTTGGGCATGACCGAGAGCTTGTCAAAGCGATGCATCAGTTCGATCATCTCTTCGGTCACACCGGAACCGCCGTCGCCATAGCCGAACATCGAAAGCGTCTGCCCACCGGTTTCCTTGTCCTGATAGGCCTCCCAGTTTTCCTGGATCTGGCTGGGCATGTTCCAGGTGATAAAATGGGTGGGCGGTACGCAGGCGCAGATCTGCGACCCGTCGATCCCCCGCCAGATAAAGTTGTTGTGCGGAAAGCGGTTGGTATCGTTCCAGGTCGACATTTTGTTGGAGACAAAATACCGCACGCCCGCCTTGACCATGATCTGCGGCAGGATCCAGCTGTTGCCGAATACGTCGGGCAGCCAGACATTGTCAACGGTGCGGCCAAATGTGCGGCGGTAATACTGCTGCCCGTACAGCAGCTGGCGCACCAGGCTTTCGGCGGCGGGAAGGTTGCAGTCCGGCTCTACATACATGGCGCCGACCGGTTCAAAATTGCCGGCCTTGACCTTTTGCAGCAGCTCGGCAAAAAGATCGGGGTAATATTTCTCCAGCAGTTCGTAGGTATAGGCCTGGGTGTGTGCGTACTTGAAATCCGGGTAGCGGTCCATCAGCCGCAGCTGGATCAAAATGGTGCGGGCGTTTTTGTGCACGGTATGGATGCGCCGCCAGTAATATGCCAGGTCCAGGTGGGAATGCCCGACAAGCGCAACATTGCCGCTGCCCTTGAAATCGTCGTTGGCGTAGATCGTGCGGTCAATATATCGTCCTGCACAAACAATTTATGAACGGTACGACCGCCGGCGCCGTCAAGGGGTAAGCGCGTCTGTACACACCGTCAGCCTTCCCGCTTTTTGGCCGGGAAGGCTGCGGCCGTTTGTCCGCACACATCTTTGGGCGCGGCTCCCCTCGCCCGGATGCGGCGGGTATGCTATAATAAAATTAGAATGGCGCGGATACAGTGCTCCGCCGCGCGGCAAAGGGTATCAAGTTATGTTGGAACAGGAAATTACCGTATTGATCGTGGATGATGAAGAGGAGATCCGCAGCGGGCTGCGCCGTGTGATCCAGCGCCGCTACCCGGACCTGCGCTTTTTGGACAGTGCGGCCAACGGCGCCGAGGGGCTGGAACGCATCCGCGCGTTTTTGCCGGACATTGTCATTGCCGATATCAATATGCCCATGATCTCCGGGCTGGAGATGATCCGCCAGGCGCGGGAGGACGGCTACGCCGGCAGCTTTGTGCTGCTCAGCGGCTACGACGACTTCAAGTATGCCCAAAGTGCGATCCGCTACGGCGTTGACGACTACCTGATCAAACCGGTAGTCGTGGATGACCTGCTGCACTTGTTTGAACAGCTGAAAGCCAAGATCGAGGCCCAGCGCCGCCAGCGCGAAAGCAAGGCGCAGCTTTCCCGGAGCCTGAACAAAGCCAACCGGATTATCACCGAGCAGAATTTTATCTCGGAATTTTTGCGGGGCGAGCTGACCGGGCATTTCCTGCACGAGGAAATTCAAAAGATCAACCCGCGGTTTGAGCACAGTGAGGTCTGCGCGGCGGTATTCTATTTTTGCCAGAAGGACATCCCGCCGCAGGACCCGGCCGCACAGGCCGGGCTTAATGTCTGGTGCGCCTGCATCCGCCGGGCGCTGGCGGACTGGCCCATCTGCATGGGGTACGACGGGCGCAGCAGCGCCGTGGTGCTGCTGTGCGTCACCCCGCAGCAGGACCGCAGGCGCATGATGCAGGACATTGCCGACCGACTGCTGCGCACCTACCGGGTGCGCTGCTTTGTGGCCCTGGGCGACCCCGTGCCGACCCTGCAGGAGGTGCTTCAGTCTTACAAAAACGCGGTGCTGATCTCAACATGGCATATCTACCCGCAGCTGGGCGCGGTGGGGGACAGCGCCCTGCTTGACAAAAAGATCGCTTACACGGCCGTGGATACCGGCGCCATCGTCAAAGCCATCCGCCAGGGGGACGCGGCTGCCGTCCGGCGGGAGTTCCGCGCCTATACGGACCTTTTGCTGCACAACGACCCTATGCCTGCGCCGGCCTACCTGCTCAGCATGTACCACCTGCTGATCACCGAGGCGCGCACACGTTCTGAAAGCGCGCTGAATTCCTACACGGGCGATGCGTACCAGACCATGCGGCAGTTTGACACCTTTGACGAGATCTATGCCTGGGTGGAGAACGTCCTGGTCAGTTTCTCGCACGAGATCTCGGTCCGGCATGTGGGGATGCAGGACCCCATCATTGAAAAGGCCATTGACTATATTCGCGCCCATATCTGCCAGAAACTTACGGCCGAGGACGTTTGCCGCCACATCGGGCTGTCCAAGACCTATTTCAGCAAATATTTTAAGGAAAAAACAGACCTGAATTTCCGGGATTACCTGCTGGATCTCAAGGTCAACTATGCCCAGCAGATGCTGGCCGAAAACCAATACACCCCCAGCGAGCTGGCCGTGCTGCTGGGGTATGAGGAGGACAGTTCTTTCAGCCGCGCGTTCAAGGCCCGGACAGGGTTCTCGCCGCAGGATTACCAGAAAGAGACCGGCGGCCATTTCTGACGGGGCGCCCCGCGCGGGGGAAGGGAATGCAGGATGAACGCCATCAAAACCTTTTTTGCCAATCTGAAGCTGCAGCACAAGCTGATGCTGTGCTTTACCTGCCTGACGGCGATGCTGTTTTTGGCGATGGGGGGCATACTGCGCGTTGAGTATGCGCGCCGCTGCATCAACGACGAGATGAGCAAGGTCGAGCAGGTCATGCAGCAGGCCGCCGATGCGCTGACACGCAGCCACTCGCTGCTGGTGCGCAACACCTCGCGCCTGCTGCTGGAGGAAAATCTTTTCCAGGCGTTGAGCGCGCTCAACAGCGGGCAGAACATCCAGTATGCCCAGAATTACCAGCAGATCAACGAGCTGCTGTCGGATTATGTGTTCCAGATGGAGATGATCGATTCGGTCTGCCTGTTCTACAACGGGTTTTCCTACGGGTCGCAGTACGGGCTGTGGGAAAACGACCCCTACGGCGTGATGGACCGCTTTGTCCCCGGCGGGCGGGCGTTTCAGTTTTACCCGGCCAACTATACCGCGCAGACTGCGCAGGCTGACGTTTTTCCGCTGGCGATCCAGCTTGCATTTCAGCGCGGCGCCAACGGCGACGTGCTGACCTACTCTGCCCCGGCGGACGGGCAGATGCCGATCGTGTTCTGGGTCTTTTTGAAACAGCAGTATATCGATGACCTGATCCAGGTGCAGAGCACCGCCGCCACCGACCGTTTTTACCTTGTGGACGAGGACGGCAACTGGCTGACCAGGCCGCTCTCCCCAAAAGTGCAGACGCCCTATTCCGACGAGGTGGAGGCATTTTTGCGCCGCACGTCTTACTGCATGAACGAGCCGTTCGAGACCGGCGGCGATACGCTGTACGTCAGCAAAGCATCCTCCGGCATCGAGGGGGTGTATCTGGTGCATGTGTTTGCCAAAAGCACGGTGGAAAGCCAGAATACGCCGATCTACTCGGCGCTGGGCGCGATCTGGGGGTGCGGCGTTCTGGCGTTTTCCGTCATCACGCTGCCGATCGCCGCCTTTTTGACCAAACCGTTCGAGACGCTGCGCCAGATCGTCGACGAGATCAACCGCGGCGTGTATGACCGACCGCGGCAGTTCAAATATCGGGACGAAGCGGGACTGCTGGGCGCGCAGATCAACCAGATGTACGCCACCATACAGGAACAGATCCGCAGATCAAGCGTGAGGAGACCGAAAAAGCACAGGCCGAGATCCAGATGTACTCCGAGCAGATCAACCCGCATTTTTTGTACAATACCCTGGAGCGCATCCATTTCCAGATCCTCAACGAACATACCGAGGCGGCCTCCAGCATGGTGGAAAGCCTGGGGCAGTATCTGCGCATCACGCTCAGCCATGGGCAGCTGCTGATCCCGCTGGAAAAAGAGATCGCCCATGTGACGCAGTATATGAACATCATCAACTCCCACGCGCAGGAGGATAAGATCCGCTTTGCCTGCCATTGCGACAGTGCGCTGCTGTCCCGCCCGGTGCTCAAGCTGATTTTGCAGCCGCTGGTGGAAAACGCGGTCAAGCACGGCTTTTCTCAGGATCTGCGCAGCTACATCCTTCCGCCGGAGATCACCGTCACCGTCACGGCCAGCGACGATTATTTGCAGTACGAGATCGCCGATAACGGCAAGGGGATCGACATCCCGCACGCCGAAGCCTGCATGCGGCGCAGCTACCAGGAAAACGGCAGTCATTTCGGGCTGCAAAACATTTACCGCCGGCTGCGCTCCACCTACGGCGACGGCATGTCTATCCGGTTTTCCAGTATCCCCTATCTGCGCAGCGTCGTTACGGTGCGCATCCCGCAGCAACCCAAAGCCATGCAGTAAATTTTCTTGATAAAGACGATCCCAAACAGAAAATCGGCGCCCGCCGGGGAACTTCCCGGCGGGCGCCGATTTTTTTGTTTGGTCGTGTCCGTGCGCAGGATCAGCGCACGTCGTACAGGCGGACAGCCTCGCGCGTGTTGCAGCTGCGGGGCGTCACCTGGATGTCCTGCAGCAATACGCCGTCGGCGTGGCGGACCCACAGCCCGCAGGCGTCCACATCGCCGTGGGCGTTGCTTTCCGGGTAGTCCGTCAGGAACTCGTCAAATTCCTGCGGGATGGCCACCTGCTCCTCGTTGTCGCGGTACACGACACGGAAATTTTTGATCTGCAAATTGCGCACCGGCTGGCGCACCGGCTGACCGTCGTGCTTTTGGGCCACAAAACCGGTCACGATGCTGGGCAGTTCCACGTCGGTGGCCTGTACATCCTCGATCGTGATGTTGGAGATGCTGCCGCCCCAGTAGCGGTTGGCCCCCACGGTGTCGCTGTAAGGGTCTTTGTAGCGGTTGCGCATATTCAGGCAGATGTACAACGGACAGACGACCTTGTCCATTGTAATGTGGCGCAGCGTTACATTTTGCAGGTTGGTGCCGTCACAGGATACCAGCGTGATGCCGCACACCGAGCCAGGGTAGATATCCGGCATACAGAAATGACAGTTTTCCACCAGAACATTACGCACATCGTGGCCGGTCTCGGTGCCGACCTTGAATGCGTTCATCACCGAGACTACCGTGCAGTCCCGCACCGTGATGTTCTGCGCCGGGCGCGGGCAGTGCCCCAGGCTTTTGATGCAGATGCCGTCGTCCGCGCAGGAAACAAAGCAATGCTCTACCAGCACGTTGGTGCTGTTGCAGATGTCCATGCCGTCGGTATTGGCCACATGGCGGTTGTCGTCCACCACAACATTGCGCACCGTGACGTCGCGGCAGTCCTCTATATTGAAAGTCCAGGCCATGGCGTCGTGCAGAATGATGTTCTCGAACTTTACACGGCTGCTGCCGCGGACCAGGACCATAAAGCCGGGGCGCTCCAAAAAGGCTTTGCCCTCGCCGTACTTGTCCTCGGCATAGCGAATGCGCTGGCGGTAGAAATAGCGGATGGTTCCCGGCAGCGTGTTGATCTGGTCCGCCTGGTCCCGGCGCGGGATGTGCGTTACGGGGAAAGGCGTCAGGCTGGGAAGCTCGCGCGGTTCATACACATACCATTCGCCGTTGCCGCAGATGCGGCCGCCGCCGGTCACGGTGACGTTGTCGGCATTGGATATCAGCACAAAAGCGGCGCTGCCGTGCTCGTTGCCCTGGATGCCGGCAGCCAGGGCCGACATCTCGCGCACATTGCGGGAGGCCACGATCTCAGAGTCCGCGGCAATGAACAGCGTCGTATTGGAAGGGATGGACACCGCCCCCATCCAATAGGAACCGCCGGCCACCAGGATGGTGCCGCCGCCGGCTTCCTCGCAGGCTTTGGCTGCCGCCCAAAACGCCTGGGTGTTCAGGCGCTCCTTTTCCGGTACGGCGCCGAAATCACGGATGTCAAAGACATTGGCGCCCCGGGGCAGCGGCTGCTGGCGGTCGATATAGCGGTCAAAGGGCAGGTCGGCGTAATAGTCGCCGGGATAGATGTGGCCGAATTCCGGGTAGGTCGGGACATCGTATGCGATATTTGTTTTCATGGGAAACTCCTTTTCATTTTTTGCTTGATCAAAACGGCGGCCGTGCCGGATGCTGACAAGACCGGAAAGTGATGAAAAAAGTTCTGATGAAAAGCAAAAATCCAAGGAAGTCAGGGCGTAAGTCCGGACAAAGATCCCATCCCGTATAGCATACCCCGGACGCACGCAAAAGTCAATATCGCGGCAGCCAGCCACCGGGTATTCCGAAAAAACGCCTCTGTCGATTTGATGCGCATTGTGTCGGCTGGTTTCCTCCGGCAGTTTCTTTTCGCCGTCATGCGCCGGTTTGCATGTGTTTGAAATTCTGCCCTTTTTATAAGGAACGGAGATCGACGGAGAGGCTGCAGGATACAATAGAAAGAAAACTGTAGACAGGGAGAAACCGCTTATGGAAAAACAGCACAGATTGAACGCATATACCGGTTGGCTGACCCACCGGGAGTACAGCCCCGCCACCATCCAGAAGTACACCAAAGCCCTTGCCCGCTTTTTTGCCGACACCGGGGCGGGGGATATCCCCGACCGCGAGACCGTCGCCGCCTGGCGGGACAGCCTGGTGCGGCGGGGCTACACCCCCGCCACCGTCAACGCCATGCTGGCCGCCGTCAACGATTACCAGGAATCCATCGGCAACCCCGCCGGCAAGGCCAAGCCCTTAAAGCGTCAGCGCAAAATTTTTGCCGACCCCGGCCGGGAACTCTCCCGCGCCGAGTATTTCCGCCTGCTGAACGCCGCCCGCAGCACGGGCAACAAGCGCAGCCAGCTGCTGCTCGAGACCATCTGTTCCACCGGCATCCGTGTCTCGGAACTGCAGTTCATCACGGCAGAGGCCGTCCGCCGGCACAAGGCATCCATCCGCTGCAAGGGCAAGTGCCGCGAAATTTTACTGCCCGCCGAGCTCTGCCACCGGCTGACCCGCTGGTGCCAGAAGCATCGCATCCACACCGGCCCGGTCTTTCTCTCCCGGCAGGGCAAGCCTCTGTGCCGGGTCACGGTCTGGAAACTGCTCAAAGCCCTGTGCCAGCGTGCCAACGTGGCATGGAAGAAGGTATTCCCCCACAACCTGCGCCACCTGTTTGCCCGGACGTTCTACGATCTCGAAAAAAATATCTCGAAGCTGGCGGACCTGCTTGGCCACTCCAGCATCGAGACGACAAGAATTTATATCATGGAATCGGGCGCGGAACATGAGCGCCTGCTCAATAAAATGCACCTTCTATTGTGAATTTGACGAAAGCGCAGTTCTGTTCCTTACATATCCTTATCCCTGGGCAAATCGGCTTTGAACGCCGCGTCGTTCGGACACTTTGCCCCTCAGATATGCACTTATCTTATCACTTGAACGTCCAAAAAACAAGTGAGAACGTGTATCTTTGTTGATTTTGCTAAAAACAGGCGCAGCAAACCTACCGGGCAACGGCCGCTCTTGTTTGCCCGGCTGTTCCTTTGCGCCTTTTTTTGCTGCGAAAAGCCAAAATTGGACGCAGATACGTTGCCGCCTGCCGGCGGCTTATTAACCTGGGTTAATTATGGGAACAGAACTGCGCTTCTGTTGCCTGTGCCGATACCGCTGCGGGAAAGGGGGCCTGCTGTGCGCATGAACGATGAAATTTTGCAAGGCTATTCCATCTCGGATTACCTTGCAGCGACGGAGAACAAAGGCTGGAACCCGGACACCCGGCGCTACTACACCAACTGCCTGCATGATCTGCTGGCGTTCACGGTGCAGCACGGAGCCCCCACGCCAAAGACAATGGCCGAATGGGAGCAGTCGCTGGAACAGGTGTACACGCGCAGCGCGGTCAACGTCCACCTGGCGGCCGCCAACAACTATTTCAAGTGGTGCGGCCGGTACGACCTGCTGCGGGGGCACACCAGGATCAAGGCGGAGCAGGAGCGGTCGCCGACCCTGACCCGCACCGAGTACTTAAAGCTTCTCCGCGCGGCGCGCAGCCTGGGCAAGCACCGGATCTATCTGCTGATCAAGCTGTTTGCCACCACGGGCGTGCCGATCCAGTGCCTGAACCAGGTCACGGCGGAGCTGGTCAAGCAGGGCAGCGGTACGCTGAACTACCGCGACGGAACCTTCCGGTTCCGCTGCCCGCCCGCTTTGCAGCAGGAACTGCTGGCCTACATGGCCCAAAACGGCATCTACCGCGGCCCGGTGTTCATCACGCGGACAGGCCAGACTTGGAACCGGTCCAACATCTTCCGCCAGCTGCAGGAGGTCTGCCAGGCCGCCGGCGTGCCGGAGGAAAAAGGCAACCCGCGCAGCCTGCGCAACCTGTACAAGGCCACGCAGCAGCTGGTGGAGGACCAGCTTGCAGTCCTGCGCCAACAGATGTACGACCAGATGCTGGAAATGGAGCAGGAGGCCATCGGCTGGCCGGCGGACCCAACCGCAGGCCAAAGCCAAACGGCCTGAGCGGCACACCATGACGACCCCACGGCGTCCGCGGACGCTGCAAATAGAAAACCGAACCCGGTCCCAAAAGTCCGGGCCAACCACCCGGAAAAGAGGAGTTGAACGAATATGAAAAAACGTGTTCTCAGTGCATTGCTGGTGCTGTGCATGGCCTGCAGTATGGTCAGCACGGTGTGGGCGGCCAATGAGCAGGCAACGCCGGAGACGGCGGACAAACCTGCCTCCGTTCTGCCGGACGACAGCCAGTCCGCACCCGTAACCAACGCACCGGCGCAGGACCAGGACGTTGCGGAAGGGCTTACTGCCCCGGAAGATGAGGAATCCGGCCAGCAGAGCGATGTGGATACCCCCGATGCATCCCAGCCCGAACAGGCCGAAAGCACCGGCACCCCGGTGGAGGGCAACACCGAGTACACCGCCGCGCTGGAGCAGGACGGCCAGGCGCTGAACGTCATCGTTACCGCGCCCGAGGGGGCGTTTGATGAGGGCGTGGAGCCGAAACTGTCTGTCTCCGCCATTGAGGACGAGGCCCAAACCGATGGCATCGCGGCCAAGCTGGATGAATATGGCCTGACCTACGACGGTTTCGCTGCGCTGGACATTTCCTTCAAGAATGAAGCCGGTGAAGAGAATGAGCCGAACGTGCCCGTCACGGTGCGCATCGAGCTGCCCGACTCGATCGTTGATTCCGGTATCGACCTGAGCACGCTGGCCGTGCAGCACCTGGCCGAAGATGCGGACGGCAACGTGACCTCGGTCGAGCAGGTCGCCAGCGTGGCGGACGGCACCATCACTTTCAGCGACGAGGCCATCGCCGTCGCCAACGAAGCGGCGGGCATTGCCCCTATGAGCGAGGCCCCGGCGAATGACGCCTTGAGCAACGGCGAAGCAACCACCGAAGAAGCCGCGGTTGTGGCGGAGTTTGAGGTGGAAGGGTTCTCGCAGTTCACCATTACGTGGCAGAGTGGGAAAAACACAACGCCGGTGGAGGTTAACTGCTACTATTATGGTGAAGATGGAGAGCTTCGACCTATTCCTAATAATGATGGTGTTCCCGACTTGGATACAACGCTCGGTGGTGGCGGAAGTATCAGTTTTGTTAATAATCCTGATCTTGCCATTGATGGCTATGAGTTTAGAGAAGCAAGGTATATTTTTGATGGTGGTTCGGAAACAAGCCTGACTTCTATAGAAATTGGACGAGAGTGGGGTAGTTGGTATGTAAGTTTTAATGGTGGCGCCCATCAAAATAAAAATAAAAAGTCGGTAACAATCAATCTGTATTATAACGTGGCGCAATCTGGTGGCGGCGATGAGGGTGATACCCCCGGCGGCGGCACCGTAACCAAACCGGCTAGTGTCACAACAACCAAAACTGCTAACATAGTAAACACCCAAACCAATAGCTATGATTTGACATTAGGTGTTTCCGGTGACCAGGGAACAGGAACAAATGATATGCAAGTCGATGTCCTGTTCATCATCGATAATTCCGGCAGCATGGATTATAATATGCAGGTAGGAACTGATCGATGGGGAAGGCCCGAGTATGATAGCACAGTTCCTCCAAGACCTCCTGGGTGAGCGCCGGAAGGTCCTTTTCGGCCGCGGTTTTGCCCCATTGCTCCTTGTATTCCTGCCGCAGGGCTTCCAGCTCTTGGGAAAAGGCATCCCGCGTCAGGTGGACCCGGTCATCCGGATCGCGGGCAAAGGCCCCGCAGAGGATTTTTTCGCTGAGCCGCTCGGAGAGCAGCAGCAAAATATCGCTGCGCATCTGATCGCGTGGAAAGCAGTTGCCGCAGGGGACCCCTTCCTCCGGCAGGAAAAAGGCGCCGTTATGATAGACCTGCAATTTGCCGCCGATGGTTTCATCCAAATTTCGCTGCAGGATGCCGCGCTGATTCTTGATATAGGTATAAATCGAATCGGCAGGGTCTTCCCAGTAGGCTGCAGGCGCCAGAGCCAGTTGCCGGTAGACGCGCCAGGTGCGGAAGGTGCCCCGCTCCTGGTCGGGGCCGTCCACGGGCGGATCTTCAAAATCCTGCACCGAAGTATACCCCGTGATGTCCCGGTGAAAGTGCACGCTGAAATACCGGCATAACCCGGTATTTTCATAGAGTACTTCCTGGTCCTGGTGGGCGGCGAAGCCGTCGCTTTCCCCCTCAAAACTGCGCAGCAGGCCCAGACGCTCTGCATATTGCAGCACCCGAACCAGCGAGGTGCGGCAAGCGTACCGCTCCCAGGAAAGGTCTGGCAGATAGGGTTTTGCATAGGCCAGCACCGCCTGGGTCAGTTCCGATAGCAAAAAACGCTGGCCATCGTCCTTGTCCTCCAGCAAAAGCAGGACCCCGCACAAAAGACAGTAGTCCTGCACCTCGGTGAAATCCGGGATCCCGAAGGCTACTTGCGCCCGGGCCGGTTCCTTGACCAGACGGATCACCTGCTCGGTACAGATCACTTCCCAGCCAAATTGTTCCCGCAGCGCCCGGCGCAGGGCGGGCAGTTTGCGGCGCACCTGGTAAAAGAGCTCCCGGTCCTCTTCCCGGCGGATCCAGAACTGGTCCAGCAGTACGCGAAATTCATCCATGGACGGGTGCCTCCTCAAATTCCAGGCAATAGGCAGGCATCGTTAAATCTCCGTCGGTGCAGTGCAGCACACAGGTCCGCCCCGGCGAACAAATCAGACGGTACGGCTGGCCAAACTCAGTACGAGCGGACTTGCTGGCGTTGGCATTGGCCTTTACTACCCAATTCAAAAGGCTCGTCCGAATTTCCGGCGTGACCACTTCCTCCAGTGTCGAAAAATCCAGGCGGCCTTTGCGGATCAGCCGCTCCAGCCGGGCCTGCAGGGCCGCTTTCTTTTGCAGGTATATCTGCTTCTGGGCTGCCTTCTCAAGGCTTTTGTCCTCAAAGAAGCTCTTCTCCCGCGGGGGACGGCCGGGGCGCCGGCGGTTCCGCAGCTGGTACAAAAAGGGCTGTGCGTCATAACAGCTGCCCGTTTCGTAGAGGTCCTCCGGCCCGATGCCGGTGAGATGCACGGCCCGCTGGGCGCCGAACACCATGCCGGAGAGGCGATGGGCATCGCCCAAAGTGGGACAGGCGGCAAACAATTCCAGAAACTTTTTGTATTCTACCTTTCGGTTGGCACCGCCGCTGTGCGCCTGCAGGATCAGCTCGACATTCATCAAAATTCGTTGGATGATGTCGTTGGCCAAGTCCAGCACGTGCTGGCTGTCGCTCTGTCCGTCCTCACCGGGAACAAACCAGTGGTAAAACCGCTGCCAAAAGTCGCAGATATCTGCCCACAATTGTTCGGGATAGCCCTCGGCCCGCTGAATCAAGCGCCCTTCGCCTTCCTGTAACTGGGTCTTGTACACCTGTTGCAGCATCCCTTCTATCTGTTGGGGCGGTAGGGTCAACAGCATCCGGTGTATTTTTTCGGCATAACGCTGCAATTCCAGCACAAATTCTTGCAGGTACCGCACGACTTTGTCCTTATAGGGCAGGAACTCTGTGGTCTGCAAAATATGTCTGGCATGGGAGGAATAGAAATCCCGCAGATAATCCTGATACCGGTTGGTCAACTGGCGAAAATCCTGCTGCAGCTGGTCCCACAACTGGTTCAGCCCGCGGGGATCTGCCCCGTCCTGGCCCGCCATCCGTTCCAGCGTGTCCAAAATCCGCTCGAACAACTGAGCGGACAGGATCGCCGTGCGCAGATTGAGGCTTTCCAGCGAAAGGGTCATCTGTTCGATCTCGGTGGCGGTCTGCGACATGGAATAGCTAAACTGCTTGTTCTTGTATTCGGCAATGCTGGTGGGACGGTGTGGGTCCTGGATCGGTACCAGATTCCGCCAACCGCACAGCGCATTCAGATCCTGCTCCAGCTGTTCCGCCGTGTAATCCGAAAAATGAGAATCCGCCCGAAGCAATGCCAGCAGTTCCGTCTTGTTCAATCGAATGTGAGCCTTTTGGGATTCCAGATAGAAGGTGCGCATGATGGCCCGGTAACGCCAGGCGTTTTCCGCCGTGAGGTAGCTGGCTTCAGGCACGCTGTTCAAGGAAATGGCGTGAAATTGCATCTGCTGGTTTCTCCCCCTTTCATAACAAGCAAGGTGCTTTTCCTGGTAGTTATAACCAGTGTACCAGATGACAAGTCCGATAAAAAGGGCTGCTATGAAATGCTGCATGAATTTTAGCGATGTGTCTAAAATAGTCATGGACGATTTGTGCAACATGGGATGCGGTTTCCATTAGCAGGGAAGGAAAAGTATAAGGAATTTTCTTCATAGATTTATCCTCGTTCAGAAACGAACGCAACGAACGCTTTAAGGACTCCTGCGTCTTGTAGGGATGATCATCTGTTTCGTTCTCTATGCTTCCTTGCGCTTTGTGGAATCTGAGGGATCTCCGGTTTCACGTTACAAGACTTATGGCATTTTTCACTTCCACGAGGGAATGCCCATTTGTCGCTTCTACGAGCTTAGTCACACGAACGCAAGTTTATTGATCGCCCAGGGCGTGGATGTCCGCACGGTAGCATTCCCAGGCCAGTACGACACTGGACATTTACGCCCATGCCTTTGACAAGAAAAAGCGGGAAGCCCAGGAGAAGCTGGGGAAGGTGATGGGGCTGCAAGTCGATAAAAGTCTATAGGGGCATCGCGGCCTAAAACCGAAGCCATGCGCCAGCTGTCAGGGTCGCGGGCCAATCTCCGGCCTAAGAGCCGCCGATGCGCGGAGGTTGGCCATCTCCGCCCCAAGAGTCGAATCTGACGGTCTTTGACCTCCGAAACGCGCCTACGGACACAGTCCGAAACGGCGCCTGCGGGCGCCAGTGCAAGCATCGGCCCCTACAAAGCAGACCCAACAACCGTATAAATCCCTGTAACAACCGCAACATTCCCAGCAAAATAAAAAACTGATAAATCAGTCCCTGTGCCAACTGCTAGCTAAATAAACCGGCACAGAAGGGAGGCCCCTTATGGACTATCTTATCAGTTTTGCTATCTGTCATGGCCGATATCGCAGCGTACATTGTCACAAAGTGGATCGACAGGCACGAACCATGACAAAATTAAAAAGGTCGCTGTACGGCAATACAGCGACCTTTTTTGTACGCCCGACTGGATTCGAACCTGCGGCCTTTCGGGTCGGAGAACTGTGACGGGCAGGCAAATGCCATGATACAGCGCCGGAAATTGTGTAGTGTGCACAACTTTCGGCGTTGTTTGTGGTGGTTATAAAAGAATGTTGGAGCGTACAAACGATAAGTGGAACAGGCTGGGGAGAAGAAGTGGTCAGATGGTGGTCAAACCCTACCTCTCTAGCCACTCTGTTGCCGTCCGATTGGTTTGCTTGGGACAGTGGGGGCACTGGAGTATGGATGTAGTAGAAGAGATAAAAGGAGAGAAAAAACTGCTTTTTACAAGGACCGGCAATTAGTTTGCGATTATTTGACAAAAACTGGATGGATTTTTCGGTTTTCATACATAAAGAGTTTTGGTAAACAGCAAGGTTTTACCAAAGCTTTTCCCGGGCATGGTGGAAAGAAAAGGAACGAGAGTGATAACATTGATTTCGCGCCAAGAACGAAATCATCAAAAAGATACAGGGGCAAACAATGCCCCAAGGGGAAACCGGAATGAAAATAACCATCGAGCATCTGACGAAACAATACGGAGATTTCAAGGCGGTGGACGACCTGAATCTGGAAATTCAGGATGGGGAACTGGTGGGCCTTCTGGGGCCTTCCGGCTGCGGAAAATCCACCACGCTGTTCATGCTTTCGGGCCTGACCGAACCCAGCGGGGGCCGCATCCTGTTCGGGGATAACGACGTGACCACCATCCCCCCGGAGGACCGGGAGATCGGGCTTGTGTTCCAGAACTACGCCCTGTACCCCCACATGACCGTGCTGGAAAACATTATGTTCCCGCTGATCAACCGCAAGGTCCCCAAGGCCGAAGCCCGGGACCGGGCGGAAAAGATGGCCGAGGTGGTCCATCTGGAAGGTCTGCTGCACCGCAAACCCAAAGCCCTTTCCGGCGGGCAGCAGCAGCGTGTGGCCATTGCCCGCGCCCTGGTCAAGCGGCCCAAGGTGCTGCTGCTGGACGAACCCCTTTCCAACCTGGACGCCAAACTGCGGGTGGAGACCCGGGAGGAGATCCGCCGCATCCAGCAGGAAGTGAAGATCACCACCATCTTCGTCACCCATGACCAGGAGGAGGCCATGAGCATCTCCGACCGCATCGCGGTGATGGACAAGGGGGTGCTGCAGCAGTACGAAAAGCCCCAGGAGATGTACCTGAACCCGGTGAACGAGTTCGTGGCCAACTTTTTGGGTATGCCTCAGATCAATATGTTCGAGGGGGACATCACCACCGACGGCGTCTGGCTCAACGGGCACCTGCTGCGCCCCCGCCAGGAAATGGCCGCCGGGCAGGACCTGCCCAACGGGCGGTACCGCATGGGCATCCGGCCGGAAAACTTTGAGCTGACGGAGCAGGGGCTGGCGCAGACCGCCTCCCATGTTCGGATGACCGGCCGCGACCTGCTGGTCTTCTTCCGTATGGACAATACCGAAATGCGGCTGCTGGCCCACTCCGACCGTCAGCTGCAGCGGGGCAGCAACTTTGCCGTGCGGGTCCGTCCCGGGCAGCTGTGCGTGTTCGGGGCCGACGGTAAAACCCTGGCCAAAGTGTGAACGGGGGCGGTACTATGCAACACAACCAGACCGTCCGCCGCCGCCTGCAAAACGGCAAGGGGTATCTGTACCTGGCGCCGTCCCTCATCATTCTGCTGGTCTTTACCATCTACCCGCTCATCAAGGCGTTCATGATGAGCTTCTGCGAAGATTACAGCATCATCAACGGCAGCTTCAAGGGCGTCAACCTGCAGAACTACCAGGACCTGTTTGCCGACGACGTCTTTCTCAAGGCGCTGAGTAACACCAGCATCTATGTGGTGTTCGTGGTGCCGGTTTCCATCCTGCTGTCCCTGGTCATTGCTGTACTTATCCACAACGCCGCCCGGGGCAAGGCCATCTTCCAGACCCTGTACTTCCTGCCCTACGTCACCAGCGTCATCGCCATCGGCATCGTGTGGAGCTGGATCTTCAACAGCAACTACGGCCTGCTGAACTACTTCCTCAGCCTCTTCGGCATCGACGCCATTCCCTGGCTCAACGATCCCCAGTATGCCCTGGCGGCGCTGATCATCTTCAGCATCTGGAAGAGCCTGGCCTTCAACATCCTGATCTTTCTGTCCGGCCTGTCCTCCATTTCCCAGGACATCTACCAGGCTGCCCGGATCGATTCCACCCCCCAGATGCGGGTGTTCTTCAAGATCACGGTGCCCCAGCTGCGGCCCATCATCGTTTACGCCTTCCTCATGGGGCTGATCAACGCCTTCAAGGTCTACAACGAGGTGTTCTCCCTGTTCCAGAGCAAGGCGGGGCCCGCCAACAGTGCCATTACGGTGGTCTACTACATCTACGACAAATTCTACAACAGCGGCGATTACGGCGTGGCTTCGGCGGCGGCCGTGGTGCTGTTCATCATCATTCTGGTGCTGACAATGGTCCAGAAATTCATTGCCAAGGAAAAGGAGGCGGCCTGATGAAATCCCGCAAACCGTCGGCCGTTGCGGCCCGCGTTGCCCAGTATGCGGTGCTGTGCCTGGGCGCGTTCTTTACCCTGCTGCCCTTTCTGTGGATGATCAGTTCCTCTCTCAAGACCCCCGCTGAGATCGTCAGGATCCCGCCGGTGATGATCCCCGAAACGGCACAGTTTTCCAACTATGCCGAAGCCTGGGCGGCGGCGCCTTTCGGCCGGTATCTGATCAACACCGTCATTGTCACCATCCTGACTACTGCCGGGGTGCTGGTCACCTCGGTGCTGTCGGCCTTCGCCTTTTCCCGGCTGAAATTCCCCGGCAAGGACCTGGTGTTCTCCCTCTTCATGGCCACCCTGATGATCCCCGGCGAGATGCTCATCATCACCAACTTCATGACCATCACCAAGCTGAAGTGGATCGATACCTACCAGGCCATGGTCATCCCCTGGATCTCCAACGTCTTTTACATCTACCTGCTGACCCAGTTCTTCATGCAGGTGCCGGATACCCTGTACCTGGCCGCCAAGGTGGATAAATGCAGCGACCTGAAATTCATGCTCAGGATCATGGTGCCCATGAACAAGAGCGCCATCACCACCATTGCCATCCTGAACATCATCGGTTCCTGGAACTCCTTCCTGTGGCCGCTGCTGGTCACCAACAGCCAGGAGATGCGGGTGCTTTCCACCGGCCTGATCCGCTTCCAGACCGAAGCGGGCACCTCCTACGAGCTGATCATGGCGGCGTCCTGCATCCTGGTGCTGCCCATTGTGATCATCTTCCTTTTCCTGCGCAAGTATGTACTCGAAGGCGTGGCGTTCAACGGCGTCAAAGGCTGAGCCGCCCATTCGATTACACATATACAGACTCTCACCATCCAAGATACAAAACGGTAAGGAGAAGAAACAACATGAAACGTAAATCCATCCTCTGTGTCACCCTGGCCGCGGCTCTGGCCGCCGGTTCCCTGGCAGGCTGCGGCACCCCCGCTTCCGAAAGCAGCGCCGCTTCCGCCGATACCACCTCGGCCCAGGCTTTCGCTGAGAACGGCGCCGCCATCCAGCCCTGTGAAGTGACCTTCTGGCATGCCATGACCGGCCAGCAGGAGACTACCCTCACCGAGCTCACCGACCAGTTCAACGCCGAAAACGAATACGGCATCCAGGTGACCCTGGTCAACCAGGGCAGCTACAACGACCTGTCCACCAAGCTGACCGCCAACGCCGCCGCCGACACCCTGCCGGACCTGTCCCAGGCATACAACAGCTGGCTCATCCCTTACCTGGACAAGGTAGTCCATCTGGACGATTTCGTGGCCAACGATTATGATAACTATGAGGATATCATGGAGGGCTACCGGGAAGAGACCAGCCAGTTCGGCTTCATCAACGCCATGCCCTTCAACAAGAGCACCTACGTCTACTTCTACAACAAGACCATGTTCGACGAACTGGGCCTGGAAGCCCCCGAAACCTGGGACGACCTGCTGAACATCGGCAAGACCTTCCAGGAAGAGAAGGGGATGGTCTCCCTGGGCTTTGACGACATGGCCGGTATGCTGGAAGCCACTCTGCGCCAGAACGGCAGCGACTATGTGAACGAGGAAGGCGCCCAGTTCAACACCGAGGCCGGTCAGCAGGCCCTGGATTTCATCATGGAAATGTACAACAACGACTATGCCCGTCTGGTGGGTGAGGACAACTACTTCTCCGGACCCTTCAGCAACCAGCTGATCCCCGCTTACGTGGGTTCTTCCACCGGTGTTTCCTACATCACCCATGAAGGCTGGGAACTGGGTGTGGCACCTCTGCCCGGCAACACCGAAAAGGCTGCCAACACCGCCGGCACCAACATCGTCATGTTCTCCAAGGACGAAAACCAGCAGAAGGCTGCCTGGGAATACCTGAAATTCCTGACCAGCACCGATGCCACCGTGAAATGGGCCATGGACACCGGCTACCTGCCTGTGCGCACCTCCGCCTATGAGTCCGAGACCTACCAGGAATTCATGGCCGGCGACGCCACCGCCACCGCTTCCTACGCCCAGACCGACGCCTTCTTCTCCTCTCCCGCCTTTGACGGCAGCTACGACATCCAGAACGCCGTCAACGCCAAGCTGGAAGAGCTGATCCTGAACAAGGCGGACAGCACCACCGCCATGCAGGAACTGGTGGACGCCGTCAACGGTGCACTGTAAAACAAACTGAAACATCCGATGGAAAAGCGGGGGAGCGCAGCCGCGGGGCGGCCTGCCTCTCCTCTTTTCCTTCACCGAACAATGAGGGGTGCACAATGACAAAAATCACGTTTTATAAGGGGCTGCGGGTGATCGGCGGCACATTTGTGTCGGTGGAGACCGACCGGGCCGTCTGCATGTTCGACTTCGGCTTCACCGTCAGCGACCGGGCGGACGAGTCCATCCGCCTGCGCCCGGACCACATCCCCCAGGACTATGTCCGGGCGGGGATGCTGCCCGCGGCCGACGGCATCTATGAACCCCAGGCGGCCGCCGACCTGGGACTGGTGCCTTACGGCGAGACAGAAAAGCCCCATTTCTTCCTGATTTCCCACATGCACATCGACCACATGGGCGGGCTGGATATGCTGGACCCCCGCATCCCGGTGTACATGACCGAGGAATCTGAAACCCTCTACCGCCGTCTGGCGGCGCAGAGCGACCTGACCTTCCGGGAACATCCCTCCTGCATCGGCGTGCCCGACGGGCAGTCCTTCTCGGTGGAAGACATCACCGTGCAGGTCCTGCTCATCGACCATGACTGCGTGGGGGCCTGCGGCTTCCTCATCCGCACCCCCGACGGCACCATCTGCTATACGGGGGATTACCGCTTCCACGGCTACCACCCCGACCGCACCGCCGCCTTCGGCGAAGCCTGCCGGGGGGCGGATGTGCTCATCACCGAGGGGGTCACCGTCAGCTTCGGGGATGTGGATATGCTGTCCCTGACCGCCCCCGACCCCCATGATCGCACCGAGGCCGACCTGCTGGAAGAGACCGCCGCCTTCTGCGCCGAAGCGCCGGGGCTGGTGGTCATTAACCCCTACAACCGCAATGTGGAGCGCATCCACAACCTCACCGAACGCCTGGCTCGGCAGAACCGCCGCCTGGTCCTGGATGCGGTGCAGGCCGATTACCTGGCCGCATTCTACCCCCAGGACCCCCTGTGCGTGTATGCTGAGACGGTGTGCGGCCACCCCGTGCCCGAGCGGGCGGTGCTCATCGGCCGGGACGAGCTGCTGCGCCGTCCCGGGGCCTATGTGCTGCAGCTGGATTACCGGGATTTCTACGAGCTGTTTGACCTGAAGCCGGTGGTCAGCGGGTATCTGCATATGGACGGCGCGCCCCTGGGGGCCTATGATCCGTCCTATGGCAAGATGCTGATGCAGCTGGAAGCCATAGGCATCCCCTTCCGGTCCATGGGCCTGGGCGGTCATGCCCGGCCCTACTACCTCAAGCAGATGGTGGATCTCATCGCCCCTAAGGTGCTGGTGCCGCTGCACAGCCAGCGCCCTGAGCAGGTGGCCTCCCGGTGTGCGGGACGGCGCATCCTGCCGGAGGAAGGCCAGACCCTGATCCTGGAGAAGGGAGAGGTGAAAGCATGAAGATCCTGGTAGCAAACGATGACGGCATCCGCTCCCCCGGGCTGGAACACCTGGTGCGGATGGCCAGGAACCTGGGCGAAGTCTGGGTGGTGGCGCCTTCCGGCCAGTGCAGCGCCATGTCTCAGCGGATCTCGGTGTTCGGCACCCTGGACCTGCAGCCGGTGCCGGATTACCCGGTGGAAGGGGTTCGGGCCTGGACGGTGAGCGGTTCCCCGGCGGACTGCGTCAAGGTGGCCCTGGCCTGTGTCATGCCCGAAAAGCCGGACCTGGTCTTTTCCGGCATCAACCAGGGTTACAATGTGGGCACCGATATCCTGTATTCCGGCACTATCGGGGTGACCATGGAAGCCCTGGCCAACGGCATCCCGGCCATGGCCTTCTCCACCGAAAACGGGGAGGACCTGCGGGTGGCGGACGCCTGGATGCTGCCCCTGGTGCGGGAACTGCTGGAACAGCCCATCCACCCCTGGGAGGTGTGGAACCTGAACTTCCCCTCCTGCGACCCCGACTGCCTGCGGGGGGTGTTGTACGACCGGTTCCCCTCGGGCATGCAGTTTTATCATAACCGCTACACCCCCGAACCCCTGCCCGGGGGCGGCAACCGCCTGACCCTGTGGAGCGACCGCTGCGCCGAAGCGGAACCCGGCAGCGATATGCAGGCGGTGTTTGACGGTTACATCTCGGTGGGGCGCGTCCGCTGCGCCCTGTTGCAGCAAAACAACCAAGCCTGAATCAAAAAAAGCCCGTCCTGTAGTTTCGCAGCGAGGCATACTGTTTCCTGTTCCCGTACCAAATAAAAAATAACGCGTTTCTTTGTGCAATTTGCTGAGGGATATATAAGAAAAAGGCCTCCCCCATACGGAGGAACCGGTGAAACAGGACGTTTATCTTGCATTTCCATTAAAATGGGCGGAACAGCGACAGTAGATTTGTCACAGTTCTTCAAAAAAGAACTTCCCGATATTGAGCTGACGCGCGGAAGGATTTGTTCCATTGACTGCAAATTCTTGTGGAAATGGCGATAATTCGTTTGCTTTTTGGCTTGTGGAGCTTAGTTGTCCGAAAAATAGTCGGCTATAGTCCAGTTGGACGTAGTAGTCTGGTCGGAGAACTCAGACATCCAAACTGAAACGGCGTCCAGGCGTGATTCTTTGTCGCTTTTGCACAAGTTTGCCCGATGCGCAAAACGCCGGCAAAGCCTTTTCCCATGCCCGTTGGCGGCGCTGCGCGGCGTTGGTAGTCAAATAGTCGTCAGCCCTGCGCAAAGCTGGATGGCAAACAGCACAGAAAGTTTCAGGAGAAAAGGTACAGCAAGTATTGCCTATATTCCTGCGCGGAAAGCAATCTCTTACGGGAAAATGGTAATATTATGGACATTTGCAAGTTCGTCAGACAAGGGGGCGTTTCCATCGGCACCCTTGAAGCGTGAGTATGGGGAAGCCGTTGACTGACGGTATAAAAGCTTGAAAGGCATCCATCCGAAGATGGATACTTTTCTGCCATGTGTTGCTGTGTTTTATGCCATGACCTCCGAAACATTCCTCGTCATTGGCATGGCTTCCGCAATAAAGCGATAACGATTTTGTTCTAGAACCATCTGAAAAATTGGGATGCTATTTCTCGCAGAGATTTCCATAAGCTTCTTTCTCACATTCATGGGTGTTCGTAGCCCTATGTAAATGACAGCAGGGGGACAAGTTTTAATAATGTATTTATCTGAACATAGGGTACACAGATTACCATTTTGAGCATGCCCTTTTAACAAATAAATTTTTCCGTTGTCCTGATCGCTTGCAAAAAACACCTCTTTTGACAAACACTTAACATCCTTATTCTCACTTTTCAATCGATATATAGCACGAAATTCTTTCTCTCTCTGCCAGTCTAGTGCCTTATGGAATAACAATTTTTCGAATATTTCTTCACTAAAATCATTTATTGTGCACATTTCGTTTCCGTAGACAATATCCCCCGAAGTGTCGGAAAGTTTTTCGATATTCTCCTGCGCATACCCAACGCAAAAACCTTGATGTGAATTAGCATAGTAGGCCCACAGCAATGGATTATCTTTTTCTTTACAGCAACAAAAAACTCGATACTTAAAATTCACTATCTCTTTAATTTCATCGGAAATTCTTTTAGATACCAACTTAGGCAAATCGGAACCAATAGACTCCCAGTAAGCCTTTTCTTCGTCGCTAACTTGATGCAAATAAGAGCCCACGCCCTCAAAAGGATCGTTCAAAGTCTCCAGTGAGCTAAAACATATATGATTGTTTTCTACATTTTTAAGCGCATATTCGCTCTCGTTTGAAAAATACTTATAGAGCAAGCCCATATCAAATTTTGCCTCCTTACCTACTAAATGTTTTTTGCATCCCGCTGTCACAAAGTCCTCATAACAAAAGCTGATTTCTTTGGCCGCTGTGGAACTGCATGAAGATGGTGGGATGGATTTGCTGTTTTTCAAAGACATCAACTGAATGCTGCAAGCCCGCACGCCGTTTTACTGTATTTGCGTGACGAGTTCTTCCACCTCGATCGTTAAGCCGGGAACCAGCTCGCGCAAGACAAGATTCATAGAGGCGATCACCTTGCGGACAACGGCCATTGCTGACTCGGGGATCAACGAGACACCGTTGAGCTGAAGCAAAATGCTGCCCATAGAAACTTGCCCCTTTTCCAACTTAATTCTCAACGGAAGTGACCTTTATAGCAAGATGCGACCTCGGTTTTGTTTGGGCAAGATTTTTGAAAAAGTAGGGGGGCAGCGAATCTCAGTTCTCTGCCCCCTTGTACACTTACTGTACAAATGGACCCTTTGTGTTGCGAATATCAGATATGACTTTGCCTATGTTGCTCGTTAATTGACCATGGCATTGCGCGATATCCTGGTTTAGCCCTTTCTCTTGGAGAATCGCGGTTTCTATGTTCTCTGCCAACGTGCCGATTTGAGGGTTCTTCTTGCTATTCATACCGCTTCGGTTAAGGAGAAGGCGATAAACGAACGTCTGATTACCTTCTTTGGCATTTTCGAGAATGGCGGGTGCATTCGGAAGGATATCGCTCTCAAGAGATCCTTCATAATGAAGGAGCAAAAACAATTCAAAGGACGGATTTGTAACGGCGAGTATATCTTGGCTTTCGTGAGCCATTTTAAGAAGTTCCTCATAATGAGGAGACCTTTTCTCAAAAATGTCTGCATCAAACACGATGACCATCTTATCGCGATTCAGGTCAAACCCTATGTCAGGATCCGTTTTCTGCTTTTGTGCATAAGCGTATAGCTGAAGCGGGTAACTCACCGCGCGATCCTCTTCCGTCTTTTCCAACAGGCAGATATCGATAAGGGGATGGATGCCAAGTTTCTTTCGCAGATCGATCAACTTTTTGAAGTAGAAAACTTCCGTGTTCGCCCCCTCACAGATGAAGAAAAACTTCTGATAAGGTTCGACTTGTTCCATTTGGTCGGAAGGCCGCTGATTCCAGTTCGAGTAGCTACGCACAGGCGCCATAATCATTCCCCCTTAAAATCAAATGAGGAAAATACGGGGATTGCGCCATAGCGGCCTTCAAGATAAGCCTTCTCCAGCCGTTTGTCATAGCGTTCCTTAAAGCGATCTAACGAATAGATGGTGCTGGAATTTTGTTCGTCCCGTTCTACGAACCATATCTCGTCACGGCGGAAAAGCGATTGTTTCATAATAGAAGATTCATGCGTAGTGAACAAAAGCTGATTTCTTTGGTCGCTGTGGAGCTGCATGAAGATATCCAAATAGTGCTCAGTCAATTTTGGATGAAGGCTCCGTTCCAGCTCGTCTACGACATATACCACGTCCTCTTTACGGTTCAGCAGTATATCAATTAGATCAAACAACCTACGGGTGCCATCAGATTCATCTTCAAACCGAAAATCATAAAACGATTTTCCATGATGCAAACTAATGGTTTTTACGCACGGTTCTTCGTGATCCCGCATCGTTATATTAAAAATGCTTTCGCGGGAACGCATGGTAACATGAATTTCGGCCCCGTTTGTCTCTTCCGCTTTTGCGCGGATGCGCTTCATAATGTCGTTGAAAATCTCCTTGGGAACAGAAGTCTCCAGCTCCTCAAGCGAAATGTCTTTTACAGTAACTTCACTGATCCCGGTATCAAAGGTTTTGATCACCTGATTGATTTGCTTGAGAGACATTTCATCGTAATAATACTCGAAATCCATCAAAGGAGTATCGGGATGGATGACGTACAGGCTGTTGCGGAACCACTGATATACCTCTTGGAAGAACCGCAGTTTCGAGTCCGCGGCGTATTTTTTGCCGCGATTCATCTCACTTAAAAATAGTGTGTCCGAATTCCCTTCAAAGTCTTCCGCATAAACATCGAACCGCTTTCTTTCTGCAGAAGATATGCGGATGGATTCATCTAAAGAAGGTCGTTTGCCAGTTTCGCGTTCAAACAGCCTTTTTGAGCCTCCGTCTTGATAAAGCTCATACAACCACTCTTCTGTGATTTTGCGTTCGCTCAAAATAGCAGAAAAACCATAAGCATAGAACTTATCGCCCTGTGTGAACTGGATTTCAAAAGAACTTTTCTTGGTTTTGTTCTCTTTTCGGTTTTTGCAATACCATTCTACAGCAGCAAGCGGAATTTGTTTCTGTACAGTGTTTTTGAAGAAGCTAAAAAAATCAACGAAATTGGATTTGCCGGAAGCGTTGGCACCATAGATCACAGCGTGCTTGAGTATGTTGGTGCTTTTGATGCTGATGCGATGATTTTTATGGCTTTGGATTTTTCCAGATGAAATCATGGTCAACTCAGCCGGAGAATCAAAGGACTTAAAATTCTCTATGCTCACTTTTACTAACACTGTCAACACCTCCCTTAAGATTATTATACCAAGCACAATACGGAAGTCAACATTTTGTTCTACTATTTAGAGAAAAAATCGCCGAATAAGAGAGCAAAATGAAGAATCTGCTACGCAGCACTGCTGCCCGCGATCATTCGCCCATTTCAACATCCTTCAAAAAGCTGCCGGTTGCCGTCAGAGGCGGGTCGATCACGTCGTAGCCTTTGCGTTTCAGGATGCGCAGCTTGAAATCAAGCAGCTCCGGGGGAACACGGAGGGACTGGGCGGCCCCGAAGAAGGAGCGATCCTCGCGCAGCCGTTCCATCACCTCGCGGTCATCCAGCAACAGTTCGGCAGCAAATACGTTGGCTTCATACTCTTTGGTGGATGTTCTGTCAAACAATGCAAAATCATGAAAGGCGCTGACGCCGGCTTCTTTCCGATGTAGAACAGCATGGCCGAGTTCATGGGCGGCGATCACACGCTGCAGCGGCTCCGGCAAATCGCTGTTGATCGTGATCGAACGCATACGGCTCTGAGACAGAAAGAACCCTTTGCACGCGCCGGTGTAGGTACCCATGGGCTGAAAGAGGACAAGGATCCCCATCCGCTCGCATAATGCAAGCGGGTCGGGTTCGTTATACTTGCGTTCCAACCGGCACACTTCACGGCTGATCCAATCAGTAACCATCTTGATCCCCTCCTTTGGTCTCATTTCTATCATAGCACAAAGGCGGCACAATAAAGCGTACCTTTTGCCCCTCAGGACTCTTTGCGGCCAAAGGTTTCCCGGGCCTTTTCTTTGCAAGCCAGGTAGGCTTTCATCACCGCTTCAAAATAGGCGTCCTTGGCTTCCTGTGACAATTCACCGCCTGCGAACAAAGCTGCATTGCGTTCCAGCAGGGCGTTGACTTCTGCGGCGGCCTTATTGCCGTATAGTTCGCGGGCCTCCGCGATGTAGTCTTCCTTTTCAAGCCCGTATGTTGGATCTGTGATGTTCTCATCGGCCAGATAATCTACCGAGACCATCAGGGCTTTGGCCAGTTTTCGCATTGTGGAAGCGTGCGGCTTTGCATTGCTCGATTCATAAGATGCGATCGTCCGTTGGGATACGCCTACCAGCTCCGCCAGCTGCCGCTGCGTCAAACCACAGAGTTCACGCGCGCGCTTGACCTTGTCGGTAAAAGTCATAAGGGGTCAATCCTTTCTGTTTGCTTGAAACTTCATCAACTTCACACTCTTTGTTGACAAGCGAGGAAATGTTTGCTATGATTGCCGCCATGCAAATGAAGTTTATGAAGTTATGTGGCAATTATACTCAAGAAACTTCATTGTGTCAAGCGCTTGACCGAAAGCTGTAGCAATGAAGGAGGACACAAAATGACCAGTTATATCTCCCGCACGGAAGCCGACGAACTGTGCGATGAGCTGATTCGGCAGTTTGTCGGCGGCGATACGAAAGAGGCGACGGCTGTCGATATTGACAGCTTTGTTGCAACATTTTTAAAATGTCCGATCCTTTATGAAAACTACGCGGAAGGCGACCCCGACAAAATTGGATTTACCAGCGATGGCGTGTGCCCTTTGCGTGTTTCGGACGGAGGTGTTGTAGAGCAGCGCGTATATCCCAAATATACTGTTGTGTTGGAAAAGTATCTTTTACGGCCCGGAGAAGAAGCCCGGCGTCGCTTTACGCTGGCACATGAAGCCGGTCATATTATTGCTTCTCAACTGGACCCGCACGCAAACGCCTGCTTTCACCGCGATATAGACGCGGAGAGGTTGTATACAGCCGAGGAACTGCGGCAGCGTATGTCCTTGAGCGAGTGGCAGGCCAATATGTTGGCAGGCTGCCTGCTAATGCCAAGGTTTATCGTGAAAAACGCATTGATCCAATATAACAATGGCCGGAAGCTGCCGGTGTATGGAACCAGTGTCTTTCGGCCGCGCGAAAAAGAGATCCTGGGGCAGATGACGCGCCGGTTGGGCGTATCGCGCACCGCTTTGACGATCCGGCTGCGGGATCTCGGGGCATTTCAGTACCGTGAGGTTCTGGGTGCCGCCGAGGGCATGAAGGAGGACAAGTCCAGCTGGGTCAGCTTCTTCCAGTGGCTGCGTGGCCGAGGTCTGGACGGTGTGAAACTCATTGTTGGAGACAAGTGCCTTGGTATGCTGGAGGCCGTGGGAGAAGTATTCCCCGAAGCCAAGTACCAGCGCTGTACCGTCCACTTTTACC